>Ga0325411_1001924_pt1 | contig 23278 bp, 18 predicted proteins | sample PopdelMetagenome_13_FD_206181 | JGI IMG/M metagenome (GOLD analysis project Ga0325411, IMG submission 206181) | Populus deltoides microbial communities from Bellville, Georgia, United States - Xylem-PdIQD-R4 | ecosystem: Host-associated > Plants > Phyllosphere > Stem > Wood/Secondary xylem... | reverse complement strand
TGGATTAGATCACCTCATTATTTAAAAAAGCTGTGGTTCCCTGTATTTAATTATATTTATCACGTGAAAAGTGATGACAAATCTTGCTTCCAATTAATAACAAATTGTCATCATTTTTTTCTTAACAACAATTATCATGGGTATTTATGTTTGATGTGGCCACGATTAATATATATTAAATTTCTTAAGCGATAATTTACTGAAAAAAAAAACCCTAAACACTCCCATTTCACATAAACATGCAGAGATATGATGCAAGGGCAGGCAAGTGTAGAAAATATATTAATTGGTATAGTAGTGAAGACCTTATGTTCCCATTGACTGGACAAGAGCTGGGCGGGTAGAAATGGGTGAAGGTGGTTGGACAAGAAACGTATAAACAAATCTGGTGTAACCAAGGCTCAACCCTCGTGCACAAATTTTCGCCATAGAACTAAGTCAATACATGCCAGTTCTTCGTGTCTTCATCATGGTCAATACCAGAAATGCTAGGTTTTCTTGTAATATTGTTACAACCCTAGTGACAGTTTGGCAAACCATTTTTCTAGCCCTCGCGCAAAGATGGCATTTTGGAGAATTAGTCAGCATAAGAAAATCAAGATTTCCATGCACCATCTTTGTCAAAGTGTTAGCTGTAATTATCAGGATAAAAAAATGGACTGCCAAGTCCTGCTTCTTCTTGAAGGAAGATTTATTATATAAAAGGACCAGCTCCCTTTGCTTGCTCTTCTTGTTGATGTTATAAGGCTTTGTTTGCAAGCATCATCCGTATTCTGTCTAGGGTTTCCATATTTTCTTGTTTGCTCTTAGCTAGCTAGTGCTTGAAAATGGAGGAAAATCTTCCTCCTGGATTCAGGTTCCATCCAACAGATGAAGAGCTCATTACATGTTATCTAACACGCAAGGTATCAGACACCAGTTTCACCTCCAAAGCCATGGTAGATGTTGATCTCAATAAGTGTGAACCTTGGGATCTCCCAGGTAATCATCATTATTATTATTATGCATGTTTCAAAGTTTTTACTCGTCTATATCTTCTTAAAATAAATACACGCCTACTTTTCTTCCTGCTTTTGCCTGCAGTTCTCCATTTATGCTTCTAGTGTATGGATTCTGGAGCATCAAATAAGTTGTCCATGAATTTAATCACTTTGAGAAATTTCTTGGGTAATTGTCATTGTATACATAGTTCTAAGCAAGACGGTGATTAATTCTATCGGGAAACCATTTTGTCAAAAACGAGGAATGGGAAAGGAAAAGGTCGGCCGTGGAAAATTCCAAAAGCAATAAAATAATCCTTTTTTTAACAGTATTTGGACACGTTATATCTACCTCTACCTCTACCTCTTCCGTTTCTTAACTAATTACTTGCCAATTCTGTAGTCGAGAAAGTTGACGTAAAAGTAACATTGTCTCCAAATTAGTAAACTTGTCCTAAAGGGTGTTTACATGTATACATAGAAGATAGGTATTAAACCTTATACGATCACTGCCATGCTGAGAAGCCTGGACTATCCCCTTGAAAACTGGAAGTTGTGACAACATTGTATATGATTTTTATCTCTTTTAGTTCCCAATGATTATGGTATTTTGTGTAAGTTGTTGTCTTTCTCATTTAGAGTGGATTAATTATTGTTCACAATTTTATTTTATTTTGGAGATCTTTTATGAGAGCCAAACACTAGATGATTATATAGAATACAAATCGAATCATATATGTTTTACTATTTTGAAGAACTTGACGAATACAAAAATATATTACCATAAAAGATTAAACCAAAACAAGATAAATTTACAGTTCTCAAGAGTTCAAAATATTCACAACACCACTTTTTTTATTCATTGTTCTTCTTAATACTCATTTGAATTCAAACATAAAACTTCATTAAATAGAGGAGACATGCATGCCACTACTTAAATAAACCACAAACTATTCCTTCTATCTTTTTTTTCTTTTTTCCTTCTGTTAACAAGATCCTTAATTTCGAATCAAATGCTCAACAAAAAAGAAGAGGATATTTCAATGATTTCCATGATTTCTTCGCTAACATTGGTGGTACAAGTATGCAGTCGAAATTTGGTTTTTTTCATTATCAATTAAGCATTGATTTTCTTATTTCATCGTATTTGTAACAATTGTTGATTCTTCTACAACGGAAGAAATCAAATGAGACTGAAAGAAAAGCCAGAAGGAGCGATTCTAAATTAGCATGCATATTGTACAGGCAAGGCGTCCATGGGAGAGAAAGAATGGTACTTCTTTAGCTTGAGAGACAGAAAATACCCAACTGGACTCCGAACCAACAGAGCCACAGAAGCAGGCTACTGGAAAACCACAGGGAAAGACAAGGAAATCTTTCGTGCTGGAGTGCTGGTAGGAATGAAGAAAACCCTAGTGTTCTACAGGGGTAGAGCTCCAAGGGGTGAGAAAAGTAACTGGGTTATGCATGAGTACAGGCTAGATGACAAGCATCCTTTCAAGTCCACAAAGGTAATGAATATGTACTCGACATTTCAATCTTTACACGTTTATTATCATTCCATTTTCTATGTGGTCGGGGTTCATAAGACTAGCTAATTTCTTGACTGTTTCATTCTCGCAGGAGGAATGGGTAGTTTGTAGGGTTTTTCAGAAGAGCACAGAAGTCAAAAAACCACAGCAGGAACCATCCTCTCAGCAATCTCTAGGGTCTCCATGTGATACAAACTCAATTGTCAATGATAAGTTCGGAGATATTGCCAATTCATCCAGTGGGTTCCATAACATTTTAGCACACAGTTACAACAACGAAAGCAATGTAAATATGGACTCGCACATGAATTGGGCTGCAGCAAGAGAAGCAGCAACTCTCCCTTCACTCGCATGGCCTTCAGGATTGCTAAACACAAACCTTACAATGAATTCCTTGCTGCTCAAAGCATTGCAACTCAGGAGTTATCAACAAAGAGAAGCTACAACTACAAATTACTCGTTTCTGACAAATGGGATCCCTCATGAGTTTGGGGCTGCTTTAGGTTCAAATTTCCAAGCTTCTTCTTCTAAGGTTTTGGACTCAGCGCCACAGCCACAGCAGGAGCAACCATTCAGTTTGGACTCCATTAATTGGTAAAACTCTGATTAAAGTTGAAACTAACACACACTTTTCTGTTAATCTTCAAGAGGGGTATTCAAATTGTGACTCAGAAACACAAAGCTCATACCCAAGAATAATGCTGTTATCATTGTTAAATGTTGTAGTTAGATATTGTACAAGTTGGGAACCTTTCGTATATGTTTGTGAAGTACGGGAAAGGTCTCTAAACGTTCAAGTGTCAAGTTGGTGTCGTACTTGAAATTCAATGTCGAAATGAAGGAAAATCCCTGGTTCTTCGTTCCTGTTTTGTTCATGTTCCGCTTCACAACTCTCCACCTGTTAGTTCAACAAAAATTAAGGATTTCACAAATCTTTTCTTCTAAAGGCCAGCCTTGTTACTCGATACATTATTTTGTCGATCAAATTCCGATCCCTCTTTTCCATGCATGGCTTATGTAACTATGCCATTATTGACAATGATAACAAGTTTAAGAGGATAATGCATGCGCCGGTGCAAGTTTTACAATCTAGGACATTTGGAATTCCTAACTATTGTAGAATGTACTTATATAGGAAATATTGTATATAGAAAATATTATAGATATACTTTTGTGTGGTAACCTCCACCATTACTATTGTATATTGCCCTATGTATATATATAGAAAGGGTTGGCTAACCATTAGGTTAAGCCTCCCAATTATTCTCAACTTGGTATCGGAGTCTTCTGCCGTCAGAACTCTTTTTTCCCTTTCTCCATTTGCAGTCGGCCCTCTCTTTACTTTCTCTACATGGATTCTACTGCTGCCACCGACTTCTCCCTCTTCACAGGTGATGCAGCACAGCCAGCTAGCCCTCACCAAGCTACTGTCGCTGGTGCCCTTTCTTCCCCACAGTAGCCTCTACCTACAGAGCTTGTCTCTGATTCTTCCTTCGAAGTCCCTGCTATTCCTTTACCTCTCATGGAAATTCACGCTACAGCTATTGTTCCTTTAGCGAACACTTACCAAGTTGTTTCGCTAAAACTTACGAACACAAATTATCTCTATTGGAGAATGCAGATGAAGCCATATCTCCTTGGTCAAGGTGTTTTTCACTTTGTTGACGGTTCTGTGCCGTGTCCTCCATCTCATATTTTTGATAGCTCTGCTGGTTCTTCCTCCATCATCAACCCTTCTTTTCTTCGTTGGAAGCAACAGAATCAACTTATTTTGAGTGCTTTGCTCTCCTCTCTCTCCGTGGATGTGTTGCATCTCGTGGTAGATTGTTATACTTCGCATTGTGTTTGGCGCACTCTTGAGAAAGCGCTTGCCTCTCCGTCTAATTCTCACATCATGCAACTACATGGCTCCTTTCAAGACCTTCGGCAAGTTGACTCATCGGTTAGTCTATACATGCAGCAAGCCAATTCGTTATTTGACGAATTGGCTGCTGCTGGTCACCCAATATCTCTTGAAGATTTCAATCTTCATGTGTTTCGTGGCCTTCGTGGTGAGTTCAAAGACTTGATAACAAGTCTTATAACCAAGGCAGAACCGCTATCCTATGCTGATCTTCACAGCCACCTTCTTACCCATGAATTTTTGCACAAGAACTCTTTCCATTCCATGGATGCCGCTCCTTCTCTGTTGTCTTCTTCTTCTCTGTCGCAGCAGCCACCTCTGATGCCAACACCACAATTTTTTGAACACCATGCTATGTCTCATCACAGCCCTAACTTCAGCCGTAACAGGGGTCGCTCTAGAGGTAATTGGTGTCCCCACAGCAACCGTTCCACTCCCTAGAACAGGGGCCAATTTGCTGCGGATTGGCGGCCAAACCACTGGTAGCAAACCAGGCGCAATTCCAATGTTGGGTAGTGGTCTGGACAGCAGCATGTACGCTGCCAATTGTGCTCCGGTTTTGGGCACACAGCTCCCCATTGTTCCCAGTTTCATGGCAGCTCTCCGCAGCCTTCTGCTCATCTTGCTATTGGGAATATCTCTATTGCGACTTGGTTCCCCGACACCGACGCAAATCAACACGTCACACCTGATCTTGGAACTCTGACTGATTCTGCACCCTATCTTGGTAATGATTATTTGCATGTTGGTGACGGTAAGGGCCTTGACATATCCCATATTGGACATACTAAATTACATTCCCCAAAACGCATGTTTACATTATCTAATGTTCTCCATGTGCCTCACATTACCAAACCGTTGTTATCTGTTCAAAAATTCTGTCGTGATAATCATGTTTATTTTGAATTTCACGCTTCTACGTTTCATGTGAAGGATCTCGTCACCAAGGAAGTTCTCCTTTCCGGTCAGAGTCATGATGGCCTTTATGTCCTCCCTGAGTCTTCTAGCACGTCAGTTCCTCAAGCTTTTTGGTCTCCTTGCATCTCCGCGAATGCCGACCTGTGGCATCGTCGTTTAGGTCATCCAACCCCTTGCATTTTCAATTTGTTAGTTTCCAGCAATAAAATTATATGTAATTCTAGACGTTCTCTTACTCAGTGTCAAGCTTGTCCTTTAGAAAAGTCGTCCCGTTTGTCATTACGACCTACGGGTCACAAAACTTCTGCCCCACTTAAATTAATTTTCAGTGATGTTTGGGGTCCTGCCCCTATGTTTTCTTCTGATGGCTTCTGCTATTTTGTTATTTTTGTCGATGCACATACCAAACATATATGGTATTATCCGCTTATTGCGAAATCTGATGTTTTTTCCACTTTTCAACGTTTTCAAACACTTGTTGAGTGTCAATTTTCTCTTAAAATTAAATCTGTTCAAACTGATTGGAGCGGTGAATATTGTAAATTAAATAAATTTTTTTAGACCATTGGTATTCATCATCGGTTAATTTGTCCTCATACTCATGAACAAAATGGTACTGTTGAACGTCGTCATCGACATATTGTCGAAACTGGCCTAACCTTTTTAGGTCAGTGTAGTGCCTAATTGCGATTTTGGAACTATGCTTTTGAATCATCGGTCTACCTTATTAATCGCATGCCTACTCTTGTTCTCCAAAATACATCTCCGTTTGAGTGTCTATTTCGACGCACTCCTGATTATAACTTCCTACGTACTTTTAGGTGTCTTTGTTTTCTCTTTTCGCGTCCATATCATGCTCATAAATTAGATTTTTGGTCTTCTCCTTATGTGTTTTTAGGTTATAGTTCATCCCATCTTGGTTATCGTTGTCTTGACTTAGAGTCTGATCGTATTTATGTCTCCCGTCATGTTCATTTTCATGAAAATATCTTTCCTTTTGCGAAGTTTGAACAGGTAACATCCTCACCAGTACCTCCCACCCCACCTACTTATCTTCCATCCTTGCACCCTCCTCCATCCTTTCAGCCTACTACTTACCAAACCGGCCCCAACCACAACCCAATTCTGCCCTCTACCGCACCCCACCAGCCTACCCCTTTGCCCATTGATTCTGCCACCCCTTCATCACCATCCCACACTATCATACTGTCACCATATGCTCGTCTTTCCAATGATCATTATGCAGGTATAGGTTCTCCATCACCAGATGTGCATATTCTCAGGTCTGCTGCAACAGAGCAGCCTGGTTCTACAACAGCTCATCCTAGTTCTGCAGCAGCCTCACCAGTGTTTGCAGTGCCGACCAGTCCCTCTACTGCTTCTCCAGCTGGTCTGCAGCTCTGTGTAGACCTCTCCTCATATCCTCTTCAGCCTCTTCCAGGTACAGGTCACACTTCTCCATGCCCAGCTGCTCGTCAACATCCCATGGTTCTTCGTCCAAGGCAGCCCAAGACAGCGATGTCCACAACCACTGCCGCAGCCTCTGCTGTCTCCTTCACCCGGGTAGTTTCTCCTCCCTCTCATGAGCTACTTGTTTCTAATGATGCTAACAAATATGAGGCGTGGCATAGTGCTATGCGTGAGGAAATTCAGGCTAACAAAACTTGGACCTTAATGTCGTTTCACCCCTTCATAAATGTTGTTGGTAATCGGTGGGTATAAAAGATTAAACGCATATCTGATGGCAGCATCGAGAGGTATAAGGCGCGTCTGGTTGCTAGAGGTTTCACTCAGTAAGAAGGTATTGATTACTCTGAAACCTTTAGTCCAGTCATCAAACAGGCGACCGTTAGATTAGTCTTCTCCATTGCAGTTTCATGTGGTTGGAAAATTCATCAGCTTGACATCCATAATGCCTTCCTCAATGGTGTTCCTTAACGAGGAGGTCTACATGACATAACCTCCAAGTTTTGTTGATTCTGCTCTCCCCTCTCATGTGTGCCGATTGCATAAATCTCTATATGGTTTAAAACAGGCTCCGCGGGCTTGGTACACTCATCTGAATGATTTCCTGTTATCTATTGGTTTCCGTGCCTCTAAGGTGGATACCTCATTATTTATCTTCTCTGTTGGTGCTGTATTTTGTTATCTTTTGGTCTATGTTGATGATATTCTGCTTACGGGTAGTAACTCTCTTCTGCTTCAACGCCTCATTCAGCTACTGAGCTCAGAATTTAAGCTTCGCGACTTGGGTTCTGTTCATTACTTTTTGGGTATTGAGGTTCACTCTACTAGTATGGGTCTTATGCTCCGCCAGTATAAATATATACTTGACATCCTCACTCAGGCTGGTATGTTATCTTGCAAACCTGTTGATACCCCTATCTTTACATCCAAAGCTACCATTCTGCTCGATCCATTGTTTTCTGATGCTACCCGCTTTCGTCAAATTATGGGTGCTCTTCAGTATCTAACTTTTACGCGCCCAGATATTTGCTTTGCTGTTAACAGAGTCTGTCAGTTTATGCATGCTCCTACAGATTCTCATTGGGCTACCGTGAAACGCATCTTGCGTTATCTTCGGGGCACGGCATCACATGGCTTACATATTACTCGCAGTTCTTCTTTTGCCTTACATGATTTTACAGATGCAGATTGGGCAGGTAGTGTTGAGGACAGAAAATCTACGGGTGGTTACCTTGTGTTTTTTGATTAGACGCCGATTTCGTGGAAATCCGGTAAGCAACGCATAGTTGCTCGCTCTTCTACTAAGGCTGAGTACAAAGCCTTAGCTGATGGCACTGCTGAGGTTATCTGGCTTCAGTATTTATTAACAAATCTCTAGATTCTGTCTACTTCTGCTCCTATTATCTGGTGTGACAACCTTGGTGCCACTTATTTGTCTGCGAATCCTGTTTTTCATGCTTGCACAAAACATGTTGAGGTCGATTATCATTTTGTCCGAGATAGAGTTGCAAAGAAGGAGATTCAGATTCATTTTATTTCCTCCCAGGATCAACTTGCTGATGTCTTCACTAAGCCACTTCCTACTTCTTCGTTTACTGCTTTTTGTTTCAAGCTTCGGGTTGATCCTCCATCCTCAGCTTGAGGGGACATATTATAGAATGTACTTATATAGAAAATATTGTATATAGGAAATATTGTAGACATACTCTTGTGTGGTAACCTCCACCATTACTATTGTATATTGCCCTACACACACACACACACACACACACACACATATATAGAAAGGGTTAACCTCCCAATTATTCTCAACTCTAACTATGAATCCATTTGTACTTGATGGATTCCTTTAGAGAAATTAAGTTCAGGATAAAAAATAAAAAATAAAAAAACAATATATTGAAATTGGCTTTTAGAGCAGTGAGAATTGTACTTTTAGTATACAATCATGTACTTGGACTATTTTATGAATCTGAAGAAAAGACAGGAAGTTTTATAGGATTGATGTGGTGTTTTAAGGATGTAATATGAACCTTCATTTGACTTCCGTGTTCAAATCTTAAGACTAACACATGAAGGAATTAGTTGGCTTAGCGTAATAAAAAAAATATTTATAGAAACTAAAACAACACTATAATAAATAATAAATAAGTGTTTTCTTTTTTAAATAAATTGAATAACTTTCAAAAATAAGTTTAATTATTATTTTTAACTTTTAGTTTTAAATGCCAATCTTTGACAGACATGCACACACACAATATACACATATACACACAAGCACATGCATAAATTCTATGAAGCTCACAAAATAGGTTCTATAAACTTATCATACTCAGTACACAGAAGTTTGTTTTTATAAAAACTTTAGGGGGGAGAGTTTATTTTTTATGTGGGATATGTTTACATATATTCATTACAAACTACTCTATAATCTCAAATTATATTTTAATATATATCTTTTTGCTTGATAATACAATTAAAGATATTTCTCAATTTAAATACTTAAATCCTACTAATATTCTCATATTAAACCATAATTTTTTCATGTACTATAATATTATGTGGGATGTGGGATATGTTTACATATATTCATTACAAACTACTCTATAATCTCAAATTATATTTTAATATATATCTTTTTGCTTGATAATACAATTGAAGATATTTCTCAATTTAAGTACTTAAATTCTGCTAATATTCTCATATTAAACCATAACTTTTTTATGTAGTATAATATTATGCACTCTAAAGACTATATCAAAATTGTTAACATGGTTTATAACTACTTTATGTTAATCTTGTCTTCATGAATTATAATAAAAATCCAAACTCTTGTTAGAAGTAATGCCACTTTTATGTTCATAAAAATGGAGTTCTTATCATATTCCCGCTACTTTAGAAAATCATATAATAAATTCTATCAAGAGCATATTCTCAACCAACTTATTGTTGGTTTCCTGAATAACATCCATACAGCAGAAATAATAAATGCAAAGTTATATTTATGAAAGAAAAAACTTACATAAAAATTTTGAAGGAGTACCAAGATGTGTTTACATAGACATGTGAAGAGATGACAAGCCTAGAACCCAAGGTGAGAGTTCATCATCTAGTGGTAAGGAAAAGGGTGAAGCCTATCAAGTACGATAAATGTTGCTTTCACCCTCAATTTATCTTGCAAATTAAGAATGAAGTTAATAAATTTATTTAAATGGGTTTTATTCCTATACAAATCTTAAATATAGTTTAGATGGAGAAAAATGATCAAATTTATGTTTCTATAGAATTTAGAGATCTCAAAATGCTTGTCCTTAACAATCATATTCAACTCTTCATTATCAAAATAATAGTTAATGCTACCATAAGACATGAGGCAATCTCATTCATGGATATTATTCTAGTTATAACCAAATTCAAATGGCTTCCAAGAACGAGGAGATGATAACATTTCAAACCTCAAAAGAATTATACTCTTTCAAAGCCTTACCCTTTAACCTTAAAAATACAAGTGTAACTCTTTAAAAGCAATACATAAGATCTTTGATGACTTGCTCTTCAACAATATTGAGTGTTATGTTGATGGTTTGGCAATGAAGTAAAAAAAAAAAAACAAACATCACCTACAAGACCTTTACGTAGTGTTTAAATGTTTGTCAATTTTTACTCAAAAATATCCTAATAAAATGTGCTTTTGTGTATCCTTAGGGAAGTTCTTGGAATTTTTTAAACCAATATCAAGGAATTAAGATTGATCAATCAAAAATTGATGTTACCTCAAGATATAGAAGCCAAGAAACATTATGAGTTGAAAAGTCTTTAAGAAAAATTGACACTATCTTTTAAGGTCTATTTTTAATTTAACTGGTTGATGTAAATAATTAAACCATTTCCTAAGAAGAGGAGTCACATCTCATTAGGATGAGACTTGTAATAATGTCTTTCATAAAATCAATTAGTATTTACTTAGTCTCTTAGTTTACAAGCATCAATCCCTAGATAACTCCTCATCCTTCACATTATACCTTAAATGCAGTCATTAGGCATGTTATTGGCATAAGAGAATAATTAGGGAAAGGAGAATATCTTTACTATCTTAGCAGAACATTGAATAGGGTCGAATTAAATTACTCACTATTATATAATGTACCTATATGGAAAATATTATAAGCATACTCATATGTTGTAATTTCAATCATTACTATTGTATATTGCCCTACAAATATATATATATATATATATATATATATATATATATAGAAAAGGTTGGTAAACTAATAGGTCAAGCCTCCTAAACCAATTGTAGTGATATAAAGAACAACCTTTTGTTTTTGCTGATGAAGAGGAAAACAATGAACTAAGTTCATGATTGAAAGAACAAAAAAAGAAAGAAGACAGAACTTAGTATTTAAGTATAAAGAACAAAGAGCAGAATTGAGTTATTCGGTTATTGTCATCCCTAGTCTTTTATTTATAGAAAAGGAAAAAACAACCATTACATAATTTTAAAGAAAACAAAACAAGAGACGTACCAGCCATCTTCTCCTTTATCTAAGGAGATGTATACAAGCTAGTTTAATCCTAGATAAGCTTAACAAATAAATTATAAACATATCCTAATCTAGATAATGATCTCAGCTAACAATTAGATAACCATGCAGTAGATTACTGCTAAGTAATCCTGTTCTAGCTTAGGTACCAAACTTCAACACTCCTCCTTGGTTCCAAAACTACACATTCCAATTCTTGCCCTCAGATCTTCAAACCTGTTTTTAGCTAACGGTTTAGTAAAAATGTCTACTAGCTGTTCTTCAGAAGTGTAGTAGCATAGTTCTAGTTCCCCTTCTTGCTGAAACTGCCTGATTGCATGAAATTTGATCTTCATGTGCTTGGTTCTATCATGAAAGACAAAATTTTTAGAAATGGTTATAGCTGACGTGTTGTCACAAAACAATGTTGTGGGATTTTGTTGATTGCAGTCTAAATCACTTAGCATCTTCCTTAGCCATATTAGTTGTTTTGTTGCCACATAAGCAACTATGTATTCAGCCTCTGCTGTAGAATGTGCCACCACCGATTGCTTCTTGAATTCCAACAAAACACACTCTTTCCCACAACAAAGCAGTAGCCTGAAATACTCATCATTCCTTCATCACTTCCTTCCTGGTCACTGTCTGAAAATCCAACAAGATTGATTGAGCTGGATTTCACAAAATGTATGCCAAAACTTGCAGTCCCTCTCAAATATCTTAATACTCTCTTAGCTGCCACAAAATGGTTTTGACTTGGCTCTTACATGAACCTGGAAAGATAATTCACAGCAAATTGAATGTCAGGACGTGTAGCTGTTAAATACAGCACACTCCCAATTAGACTCCTGTAAACTTTCCCATCAGCTTTTGGTGATCCATCCTCTTTCATTAGCTTCTGCCCCTGTATCATAGGTGTGATTACTCGCTTGCATTTACTCATTGCAAAATTGTCTAGTGTTTTCAAGGAAAAACATTTTTGACAAAGAAAATAACCTTGATCAGATTGAGTTACTTCCATTCCTAAAAAATATATCAACAAACCAAGTTCATTCATCTCAAACATATCTTTCATATTGGTTTTAAATTCCTCTACAAGCTGCTCCTTGTCCCCTGTGATTAGCAAATCATCAACATAAACTGATACAATGAGTTTATATCCATCAGCATGCTTCACATATAAAGTCACCCCATTCATGCTCCTGTTAAATCCTAAGCTTAAAAGATGATTACCCAACCTGCTGTACCAAGCTCTAGGAGCTTGTTTCAATCCATACAATGCCTTCTTCAGTAAATATACTTTGTTTGTTGAATTTTCAAAACCAGCAGGTTGTTCAACATAAATCTCCTCATTTAGCACACCATTCAAAAATGCAGATTTAACATCCAACTGAAATGTATACCAATCGTTTTGTGCAACTAGAGCAAGCAGGAGCTTCATTGTTTCATGTCTGGAAACTGGAGCAAAAGTTTCTGTGAAGTCGATCCCTGCCTCTTGTGAATATCCTTTCACTACAAGTCTGGCTTTATGCTTGTTGATCTTACCATCTACATTTAATTTGGTTTTGAAAATCCATTTCACTCCAATTACCTTCTTGTGAGTTGGTGTGTCAACTAGCATCCATTTTTTATTCTTGTCTATCAATGCAAGCTCCTTCTTCATTGCTGCTATCCAAACTTAAGAGTGTATGGCTTCTTCAACATCTATAGGTTCTACCTCATTCTCAGCTTGGTATTAGAGCCTTCTGCCATCAGAACTCTTCTCTCCCTCCCCCCTTGTAGTTGGCCTTCTCTCTTCCTCTCCTAAATTGATTCTACTATTGATGTCTGCGACTTCTCCCTCACCACCGGTGGTACAGCCCAGCCGGCCAACCATCTACAAGCTGCTGGTGGTGGTGTCCTTCCTTCACAGCAGCAGCCTTCGTTTGCAGAACACATCAATGACTCCTCCTCGCAAGTTTGTGTCATTCCTCTGCATATTATGGGAACACAAACTCCAGCTATCGTTGCTCTATCAAACACCCATCAAATTGTTTCATTAAAACTTATGAACACAAATTATCTCTATTAGCGAATGCAGATGAAGCCCTATCTTCTTAGTCAATGTGTTTTTCACTTCGTTAATGGCTTAGTGTTGTGTCCTTCATCTCATGTTTTTTACGGTTCTGCTGGTTTTTCCTCTACAATCAGCCTTTCTTTTCTTCGTTGGAAGCAACAAGATCAACTTATTTTGAATGCATTGCTCTCCCCTCTCTTTGTGGATGTGTTACATCTCGTGGTAGATTGTCATACCTCGTAATGTGTTTGGCGCTCTTGAGAAAGCTCTTGCGTCTCCGTCTAATTCTTGCATCATGCAACTTCATGGTTCCTTTCAAGATCTTCGACAAGGTGACTCATCGATTAGTATATACATGCAGCAAGCCAAATCGTTATTTGATAGTTGTTGTTGGTTAGCCCATGTCTCTTGAAGACTTTAATCTATATGTGTTTCGTGGCCTTTGTGGTAAGTTCAAAGACTTGGTAACAAGTCGTATAACCAAGGCAGAACCGTTGTCGTATGCTGATCTCCACAACAACCTTCTTACCCATGAATTTCTGCATAAGAACTCCCTTCATTCCATGGATGTTAATCCTTTTCTACTGTCTTCATCTCTGCTGCCGCAACAACCATTGCTGCCAACACCACAGCCTTCTGTTCATCTTGTTATGTCTCATCATAGCTCAAATTTTAGCCGTAACAGGGGGCGTTCTCGTGGCAATTGGCATCCCAATATCAATCGCTACAATCACCATAATAGGGGTCAATCTGCTGCCGACTGGAGGCCAAACAATTGGTAACAGAATAGGCGCAACATAAGCTCTCTAGCCGGACAGTGGTCTAGACAGCAGCATGTCCACTGCCAACTGTGCTCAAATTTCGGTCACACAACTCCTCATTGTCCCTAGTTTTATGGCAATACCCAACAACCCTTTGCTCACCTTGTTGTTACGAATGTTTCTGCTGCAACTTGGTCAAGTTACATGATTACTGGATAAATTTGCATAAAAATTAAGTCTAAGGATATAATTAGATCTTTAGTATGTCAATTTGATTTAATCATGGGCCAATTAAAGTTTAATTATGTTTATGAACTAATTTAGGTTCAATTAAAGGATTTAATTAGGTGCAAAGACTTAATTATACTTTAAATGAGTCAAATTAATTATATTAAAGGCTTAATTGGTGAAAAATTAAGTTTAAGAGTTTAATTTGGGCTTAATTGAGAAAATTGGAATTTAGAACACCAAATTTAATTTTTATCAAGTCAATTGATTGAAATTGGGGGTAAAATTCAAAGAAAATCAACGTTTTGGGATCAATTAAGGGCTAAATTGAAGCAATTTGCAACAAAGGATCATTTTGGAAAAGGTGTCAAACTCTGGGGACCTAATTGGCTGAAATCATGGGTGAAATTGAAGAAATTTAAAAGTTTAATAGCCAATTAGGGGTTAAATTGAAAAAATCTAAAACCAAAGACCAAAAGGGAAAAAACACTAAAATCCAGGGCTGAAATTGAAGTTTGTCAGGGGCAAAATTGAACAAAATTGAAAGTTTGAAGCCAATCAATGGTGTAATTGAGAGAAATTAGAAATCGAAGGACTAAAATAAACTTTACCAAAATGTCGCCGTTTTGGGGTTGATTGTTCATCTTCTTCTTTAGCTTTTCACTGAAAAGCTTCTCAAGTAGCCTCCTTCCCAAGATATTTAATGCTTAATCTCTCCACCAAATTAGACAAATCTTACACGCAAGCGATGGCCTGACATCTGACTATACCCTAGTGTAGTCCGTTATGGCCGATTGAAACCACTATGATTGTGGCACCGCCCTAAAATGTCCAACCCGACAAGCCCTTTCCTGCAACAAATATGACATCCCATGATAGTCATTTTGAACCAATAGTTGGGATCCTTCCGGGTCGAATCAAGGGCTAAGATTTGACATCAGTAAAAACAAAACGTCTCTCTTCCACCCCCTATAAATAGGGGTGGATTTCATGGCCTAAGAAAGGAGAAATCAGAAGCTAAATTTGAAAAAAAAAAAAAAAACCATCCCTCTGCCTAGTTTTTATTTCCCCCCTCTTGGCCACCACTTTGGTCATTTCCTCAATCGCCCCTCAGCTGTCGTTGCCGCCATTAACCACTCGTTGGTCTTCCCTGCAACATCAGGAATGCCTCCAGCCTCTCTCCTTCTCTAGCCAAGCGACTTTTCCCCTTTTGTTTCTCCAATATAATAATATTATATTATATAATTAAAAAAAAAACATAAAAATTCCAAGGGTTATTTCAAAAAATTTATGATTCTCTCGCATGTTTTTCTATCAATTTTGGATATTATTGGGCTATTTATTTACACTGTAACATACAGATTCGGTATTAAAAATTTAGTTTTCTCTAAAACTTTTCTAAAAAATTTGAAAATTAAAAAAACATCTCAAAATTTTTAAATTAATTTCCTTTTTCAAAAAATAACAATTTTTTTTTCGTGCATAAGGTCAAATCCTAAAAGTTTTCTAAGCATGTTTTCATTAAAAAAAAAATTGCATCTTTCTAATGTTTTAAAAATGAAAAAAATAGATATTATAACTAGTTTATGATTATTTGTTATAATTTGGTCAAAATGTCAAAAATCCTTCACCAATCATCTGGTTCAATCATTTAGTTCATTTTATATTAAGGTTTAGATGTAGACTTTAATATGTGGTGGTGTAAAACTACACAATAAAGTACACTATCAGGTATTAAAGATATAAAATGTAAAATAAATACAATTTAAAAATTTGAACTTTAGAATGGTTAGGTTTTCACTCAATAAGATAGAGATTCCTCACGAAGGGAGATCTACCTTAGACATTAAAAAAAGACCAACAAATAGAAACTTGGCCTAGAAAAATAATCAAACAACAATGTAGCTTACCTTGGGTAGGGTGCACTGGGGGTGATGTGTTTTTCCCTTGCATAACCAGTCCCTTACCCAAACTTTCACAGACCATTAGGTTTCCTAGTAACCTTAATATTAGATGGCGACTCTTGAACCTTAATCATAATTTTATAATTAAATCCCAAACTCTTTTTTTCCTAACACCACCTCTCAAGAGACTCTTAAAACATGTCATTTCGATGTCTGACATACATATATATATATATAACTAAAACATGTGGGGTTTGAACTGTAGCTATTTTCACTATAAACTTTCTCACAGATCATTATGGATTAAAATAGTTGATTTTTATAAAAATCTTAATTTGGTACTCGAACTTGTTTTTTGCACAATTGAGACCTTTTGAACTCAAATTTGCTCCTAATTGCATATTGTTTTTTGGGGGAGAGGCAATGGTTGGATTGAAAGTCAGGGGACCAAAATGAAAATGACAGTAACATAAGTGGATGCTTTGAATTTCATACAAAAAGTTTACTTTAGTCCCCCATCTTTTTTGGTTTATAGGTGATCGATCTCTTTAGTTTTTAGAAATTCAATTTTGGTACCAAATTCATTTCCCTCATTCTTCAATCTTTTTCTGTTAGAGGAGAGAGATAAGCTCATCTGATTTTAATTTAGAGAGAAAAAGTCATCATTTATACCTATTTCAATCACCAAAATGGTTGAAATTAGTGTCAATAGGTTATATTCTGTTAATAGAGTCTTATAGTGATTGTTTTAAGCCTTAATTTTACCTAATAAATGAATCTAAGTCAAGGAAAAGAAAATTTATTCGGTTTCAATTTGTTATTAAAGCCATTTTTTGGGTTTATTGGGTTGCTAAATTGGTTTCTACATGTTCTATAACTAGTTTTTGGGTATTTTGGCTTCAAATGGGTTGAAAAATGGGTTTAGTGGGTTAAAAACTCATAGCCCTAATTTTCCAGCCACTATAGTGGTGGCTGGAATCTAAGCTGGGAGATGATGTTTTATCTTCCTTGGTGTGTGACCCGTCATCTCTATATTTTTTTAAAAAAATATGCCATCCGCCCCTTTAAATGAGAAAAAAAAACAGTCGGCTTACGGGCATAAGCTTAAAGGCCCATGCGCTTGGGTTGTTTCTTCTAGAGGCCTTGTGCGTTGGGACATATGCCAATGTTGCTGGGCTTTTTGTGGCCCTTTATTTAGATACAAAAAAATTTTTATGTAGTTAGTTTCATGATCTAAATCTCAAGTTTGACAAGTTAAGCCTCAACATTCAATCTATTGTTTTTTTTTTTTGTGTAATATGTAGTACCTCATTTTTATTTTAAAAAAAATTTTAATTTCACCTTATTATTGATGATTTATTTTTTTAATTAACTTAAAATAAAAAAATATATATTATTTCACCTTTGTTATCAACGATTTGTTTTTGCTATCTCAGTCTCATGTGTCTGTCATGTTTTTTATTTTAAAAATTATTTCATTAGAAAATATCGTATTCGCTTTATTGTCATGTAAATCTATTAAATGAAAAATAACATATTAAATAAAAAATTTATTGATCTGGTTGCATGCATGACTTGTATCAAGAGTTTGGTTGGTTGACTCAAGTTCACTTGGGTTTTAAAAAAAACAAATTGGGTGTTTTTTTGTTAGTTTTATCCTTTAACATTAAATTAATTCGAGATTTAGATTCCTAGTTTGTTTGTTTCAAGATTATACCCGCAACTTTCACATGTCAACCCAGAATAACTTAGATTGATATAATGTGTTTTCTTCTTAATGTTGATAAAAATATCGTCTAATATGCAGATGATTTTAAAATCATGGATAAATTATTTTCATTTCTTTAAAAGACACATTACAAGTACCTAGATTCTTTTTTGTTTGGTCATGTTTTTCTTTTTTTGTGTAGTGTAAGACAATGGGCTAGCCTAGGTGTCATTTTGATGTTAATGGATTCTATTTCATAAGGATAGTTGGACCTAGATGTTTTTTTTCCTTCTTTTTGCTTGAGGAAATGATCTAATCGTGAGAATCATTTTGGCTTCAAATTGATTTTGGTTTTTGAGATATTTTTTTATTTTTAGTGGTCATAGATAGATTTATCAAGGTGTTTACAGTATTTTTTAGAAGTTTTGGGTCAAGAATAAGTTTTAAATTGAAAAAACCAAACCCTTGATTTTCTAGAAAACTGCAAAAAGTAAGCAACGCATTGTCTATTATTTTTTTTAAAAAAGGATCCGTCCATTTAAGAAAATTGAAAAAAACAAGATAGGTTCAGGTGTGCTAGCTAGGTTGAATAGCTCATGCTCATGGGCTGTTTTTTTTTTAACACCATGCAGCTAGGCTCTTTTCTTTCTATTTAATATTTGGTTTTAAAAACATTAACAAAACAAATTATTGAACCCCTCGAGTTCATTATTTTTTAGTAGTTTGATAGATTGATCTGTGGCATCCAGGTTATTATTTGTTTTTCTTTTGTTTATGTTTAATATTTTTTATGTCCCTCAATTAAAAAAAATATATATATACAATTTTAACCTTTGTTATCGATGATTTTTTTATTTATTTAACTTAAACATAAAAGAATGTAATTTCACATTTTGTTGTCAATGATAAGTTGAGTTAAGTTGGTTGACTCAAGTTCAGTCTATTATTTTAAGCAAATGTTGTTTTTCATCAATTTTATTTTTTAATATTGAGTTATTTTAGGATTTAGCTTTCCAGATTTGTCTTTCAAGATTATCCCTATGAGTTTCACAGGGCAGCTTAGCTAATCAAGGTGGATCAATTGTTTTTTCATCTCAGTAATAGATCGGAATATCGTTCAATTTATGGTTAATTTTTTTTTTAAAGACACATTATCAATACCTAGATTTTTTTCACTCAAAAAAATTTTACTACGACATGCAGTTGGATAATGAGCTAGTATATATATAAATTTAATAAGTTTTTAAACTAGTGTTAACTAAAATTCAGTTTATTAAGAACATGTTTAATATCGTAATAGTATTTGATTTTCAAAGTATTTTTCACTTAAAAATAAATTAAAAAAAATATTATTTAAAAAAATATATTTTTAACATTAACATATTAAAATAATCTAAAATAAATATAAAAAAAAAATATAAAATGCAATCCGGATATAATAACCCTGCCATTGACAACATATTAACGCAGCCTCGGCTGCATCCTATCAAACCGCCTGGCCCGAATTTGTAAAACCCCAACACCTAGGCCTCGCCACAGTGCCCCCCCTCTTTCTGCCCGTCTCTCTCTCGTACAGGTAGGATACAGAAAAAGAAACGAAACAATGACGGGAAAGCCAATCGCCGGCGAAGGTTTACCAGCGAACTTGGCCGGAATGACAAAGAACCAGCTCTACGACATCATGTTTCAAATGAAGGTATTCAGCTCACCTCTTCTTTTCCGATTTCAAATAACCCACAAATTCATCCTCATTAACTAATTTCACTACTTATATGTTTTTGCTTACTCGTTTTGTTTTGTGTGTTTTTAATTTTTATTTATTTAATTTTAATGTAGACATTAATAGAGCAGAACAAACAGCAGGCCAAGGAGATATTAATCCAGAACCCTCTCTTGACCAAAGCCCTTTTCCAGGTTTTCTCTCTCTCTCTCTCTCTCTCTCTCTCTCTCTTTATTTCTTTGAACTACTGTCATGGCTTCTGCAGTATATTCATGATCTTGGGTTCTTTTTCTTTCTTTTTTTCTGAGAGCCGTATGTTTTGTGAAATTTGAATTCCTTTTGTGTTTATTATGATGGGATGAAATTAGGGTTTTTTTTTTTTTTTGGGGGGGGGGATGGGGATCGTTGTAAGTGTTTTTTATTTTCTTAATCCAGTTTGAATTATTATTTTTTTCTCTCTGGGCAGTAGAAATCTCCCTATGATAACACAATAAACAATTGGATGTACCTTAAAAGAACAACATTAGGGTTCAGTTTTTCTGAATTTTAGTTGCTTAATATGTTGGACCAGGCACAGATTATGCTAGGAATGGTGCAGCCTCCTCAAGCGGTATGTTTTTAATCTTTATGAAATTTGACTCCCTGGGTTTATACAAGTTAATACGGGAATATCTTTAATTTGGTGTGCCTTTTAGATTCCAAATATCCAGCCAGCAGCATCACAGCAACCTCAGCTATCAGCACAACCATCTCGGCAATCAAACATTCAAGCTGCACAGACACTGGCCGGACAAGGTGCTTTGCAGGATCAAACAAGTGTCTCTCAATCCCAACCACCAATGAGGAAACAACACCAGAGTCAACCTGCGATGTCGATATCTGCTCCTCCTGGTCCTCCAGTGAATCTTCAGTCTCAGCCATTGCCTTCACATCCCTTACATATGCCACAGCAGCCTAAGGGGCATGTGAATCCTCAAGTGACCCCAATGTCTGTTACTCAACCCTCTCAACTTCCAAACCTGCCTCCAGCCTCTAGTCATTCTGTTTCACAGCCACTACCAATTCATCAAACCCAAATGTCTTCCGTCTCCAGCCAGTTGCTGCTGCCATTACAGAAAACTGGAATTCCTCATCTGCCATTACAACAACCATTTCCATCTCAACCTCGAACAGCTTCTGTTCCAAGCTTTCATCATCAGTATGGGCAACAAATGGGTCCCAGTATGGGTTACCAACATGCTGGAGCTCCTCATCATCCTTCACAGCCCATGTTTCATGTAAGCTGAAGATTATGGTTCCTAAGTCATTATTTATTGTACCATAACCAACTCTGAATGACTTATTTCTTTTCAATTTTTCAGTCAAGCAACAAACCTCAGTCTAGCATGGGACCTTCATTTCCACAAGGACAGCCACCTCTTTCAATTCAGCAACCACCTCAATCATATCAGGTTTGCATGTGCTTTTACATGATAGAAAGTTAGAAACTCATCAAACAATTGGCTGTATCATTGAATGGACTGTTCAGGCTTGATGCATGCTGAACATGTTAATTCTACTAGGCTTTTTGATGGACATGTTTACATTTTCTTGCCAAAGGGGATTGACCAAAATTTTCTTCTTAATCTCAGTCTGTCTGTTGATTTAGCGTATGTTTGTGCGTGGTGCATAATCTAGATTCAAGTGTTGATTATCAGCTCCAAATATATTTTTCAATATTTAACTTCTGTTTATGAAAGTTAGAGACAGATGTGCTTTCTAGGTATAAGTCTAAATGTATAGGTTATTTTGTTCCATAGGAAACATCAGATAGTGACAGAACTACTGTTTGTGGATTATATGAGGAAACCTAATCTTGCTTGGTTTTTGAAAGTAAAACAGGAAATTGTGAGAATTGGTATGATGTCATGAGTAATAATTTAAGCATGATTCAGTTTGTACCTTTTCACCTATAAACAAAAAAAATACTCTCTGCTACATAAAAGTTACAAGTGATAGTATAGAAGCTTTATATCAAACTGGATGTTTTGGTTTTGAAGTCTGCGGGTGATGTTCTTCACTTTGAAAATCATTCTTATTGTTTTCAAGTTTTAAAACAGTGTTGATAATCCTCAGTAGAATGGTCTTAATGGCTAGCTGGTATTCATTGAGATCTTCAAATTCAAGTTTAAAAATGAGATGATGAGGCTCGTATGTAAGCATTAGCCTCATCTCTCCCTTTCTTGTTTTTCTTTCCTTGTCATTATTTTTTATTTTGGAAATAAAGGCCAAATGACATTAGCTTTTTTTTCTTAAATTAAATCTTTTTGACTTTGGGTTTCTAGTTATTTGAATAAATAACATTAGCTTCAAGGTCTTTTTGGATGAGATAACATATGCTTCAACTTCTATGCGTTATATTCCTTCTCTGATCAACTTAATGGTCTACGGTACTGGTCAATTTTCTTATCTCGGTGCTTGTCATTTTAAGGCGGGAGGTTCACATCTAGGGGCAGAGTACAACAGTCAAGTTCCAACTTCAATGCAAGTTGATAGAGGATCTTCTTGGATGTCTGGGCCACCAGATAGTTCAACAATGACACAGCTTGCAGGACCCCCGCAATTCAATCCTGGTCAGATGGCCCAGGGCAATCAGCCTTCTCGCACAGCACCGGTACTATTTCTCAACTTTTTTTTTTTTTTTTTTAAAGCCAGTGCCTTTTGTATTTTTTAGGGTTTCTACACTAACTCTAAACTTCGGTTCTGCCTTGCTTGTGGTGAAGATGTCCTCTGAGATGGAGAAGGCACTACTCCAGCAGGTCATGAGCCTCACACCAGAACAGATTAATCTTCTGCCTCCAGAGCAAAGAAATCAAGTGCTTCAGCTGCAACAGATGCTACGACAGTAAACTAAGTCTGTCAATTGTTCTTAAAGTGGACATATTTAAGTTACAAGCAGGTGTCAGAAATTGCAACAGCATTTATGATCGTCGCGGTTCATCGATGTTGATTGGTTGTGAGCTAATACAGAAGCTGATGCAGGATATACTTTTGAGACAAACTTGAAGCATAATATTGAAATTGTTTGTTTCCCCGCTGCAATACTTCTGGCAGTTTGCATTTTGTGAGTGCAGCTATGAGATTCTCATGATGGGGCATTCTGTATTTTTTTTTCTCAGTCTTACCACACACTCCAGTATATTTTCTTACGTCTTGATAATCAAGTGCTGTGGTATTCTAATGTAAACAATGATCCTTGATGTGCGTTCAGTTCTTTACAAGCTTCGTGGCAAAAATTTCAAAATCTCTCTCACACTCTCGATAATGTTATACGTAAATTGTTCTCCAAGTTGGTTACTTGGGCAATTCCAGGGAATAAATTCCTCTTCAAAACATGTCTCCAGATTTATGCCGCGCCTGTGCGTTTTAAGAAAAGTATGAGGATGAGAGAGAAGATGAATTTTAAACGGCAAAACAAGCAAGAAAGACGTTAGTATCTAGATGGTGTTAATTGTTATAAATTGATAAATTTAGTGTTTCTTACATATAGCATAAAGAGTAAAAACATAATGTCTTGTTTAGAAGTTGTTTGTTTA
>Ga0325411_1001921_pt1 | contig 23290 bp, 19 predicted proteins | sample PopdelMetagenome_13_FD_206181 | JGI IMG/M metagenome (GOLD analysis project Ga0325411, IMG submission 206181) | Populus deltoides microbial communities from Bellville, Georgia, United States - Xylem-PdIQD-R4 | ecosystem: Host-associated > Plants > Phyllosphere > Stem > Wood/Secondary xylem... | reverse complement strand
TAATGATACTAACAATCTTATTACTAATACTACTAATAGTGATGATAATATTAATAATGGTGGTAATAATAATAGTTTATTATGATAGTAATGGGGGTGATAATAATAATAATAATAATAATAATAAATAGTGGTAGTGGTAATACTAATTATAATTAAAATAATAATAGTATCACATGTGTGTGGCGTCGAGGTGATCGTCATCCCGAAGTAGGATTAACATAAAAGGGTGTGGGTGGAAAGAACAAGGAATTCTTGCCCTTTATCAATGAAACCCAAGGAATGAGAGTTGTCATCTAGTATTACGGCCACTAAAAAACTTATTAGTTAGCGAAAGTCTGGTAAAGGGATAAGATGTAAATAAGACAATATGCAAATGTAATGTATTTTTGAGAGACTTGACCATATGCAATAAAAACAAATTGATAATATTTATCCTAACAGCTCAATTGATCATAAATCATCATTAAACAGTCCCAAAACCATACGCACACTTAATAATTTTTCTTAAAAACTAACAAATTATTAAATAAATGGTTTGGGGTTGGGAATCAACCCTCCAAGGTTGTTGTGGTTGTCTAGGGACCATTGGAAACCTTCCAAGGCTGCGAGGTAATCCCAGTAGCGCGTATAATCACTCAGAACTGCCATTGTCGACGCGTGGAATCACACGTTGTCTCTACTGAAGAAGGAGAACCTGATGAATCTGAAACTCCTTATCTCCTCTTCAATTCCTCACTAACAGTGCAGCAAATAGACACATGTAGAGGGAGCTCTGCTATGTTAAAGTTTCAGTCTTTTTCCTATTTTTAAGTCTAGGTCTCTCTCTTCTCCCTACTGCTGCATTTTGATGATGACACTAGTGGGAGAAAATTATAGATGGTATGAAAATACTACATCTTCTTTTGGATTCACCACTAGCAGAGTCACAAATGGATTTCTGTAGAGAGAGCTCTGATACGTTAAAATTGATGTCGGCTCTTATTTTTTAGACTAGGTTTGTATCTTCTCCCTAGTGCCGCGTTTTAATCCTTACATTGGTGGGAGAAAATTATAAATGGTCTGAAACTATTATATCCCCTCTTTGATTCCCCACTAGCAGAGCCACAAACGGATCTTTGTACAGGTAGCTCTTCGATATTGAAGTTCGATGTATGCTCTTGTTTTTCAAACCATATTTATCTCTTCTCCCTACTACTTCGTTTTAATGCTGCTACTGGTGGGAGAAAATTTTACAGCATATGAAACTACTACTCAGCACACTCCTCACCACAAGTGCCTCTCCCTCAAACGGATAATCAACACAAACATCATTAGCATCCTTCAATGGTGGCATCTTCTCCTCTTCATCCTCTCCATCGGTCTCAACCTCATTATTAGATTTCATAACCATGACTCTTTTGTTTCGACACTGTGAAGCAACATGACCAAAATCCAGACAATGAAAACATTTAATATGTCACGGTTACGAGAAGTAGGAGTGATATTATTCTCCCTATGGTATTCGGCCTAGCCCTCCTCCTCCTTCTATTGTGATGGACTACCTCTAATTTTAGCCTTCCAATTGGGTTTCTAGGGTTTTGAAGGGCATGATGGCTGGCTTTGATGAATGCCACCCTTTTGTTTAAGTTGTTTCTTCATCTTCACGACCATATGCACCATCTCCCCATACTCCACATAATGATGCAACACCACAATATGAGTTATATCATGATTAAAGCCATTCATGAATCTATCCATAGCAGCCTCCCAATTCTCCTCAACATTAGCTTGAATCATAGCAAGTGTCATCTCAACAAAGTACTTATCAACACTATTTGTACCTTAATTCAAATTCTACAGCCTTATATACAATTCTATATAATAATGGCTAGGCACAAATCTTCTTTTCAGAAGGGATTTCATCTCATCCTAAGTATCAACTATCAACTTGCCTCTTATAATTCATCATATAGTTTGTCGTTAAGTGATCCCACCACACAATGAAATATTCAATAAAAGCAATCCCAACAAGTTTGACTTTCTTAGGCTCCGAATAATTGTGACCCTAAAAAATTAACTCTACCTTCTTCTTCAATTCTAAATAAACTTGAGGATCATTCTTTCCCTGAAAAGCTGGTATTTTCAACTTAATTGTATCCAAATCTCCATCTAACTCATTTTTATGGTCCTGATACCTATAATTTCTCCTCGGGCCAAAATTATCACCATATATTTCTCCTATAAACTCACAATTCTGCTGTTGTCCAAAATGTTCCCCATGTTTCACGAACACATCTTCAAAATGAACATCACTCATGTCCATATTATCAATCACAAACTTATCCACATTAGTGTTATCTCCCCTAACAACTTTCCTAACATTAATTTCTCTATGTTCATGCCTAATTTGAACCCTGCCATGATCATTAACATGATTTCTCTCCAACCTATCTCAAATTTATTGGTCATTTGATATATTCGTTGATTAGTAACGCGTAATTGAGTTACAATTTTGTTGTCTCCTCTCTGTGGTGCTATATTGTTGCTTCCCTCCGACATATTTAAATCTAAAATTTGGTTAGTTTACCAAAGATATATATTATTCACCCACTCTCTCACGTGTTTCACTTAAATATAGGCTTTTCACTCAAATATCCTTGTAACGCTTTTTTCCTCTTGTCTCACATTTCTTTTATTCTTGCAAAACCTAAATCAACATTGAATATGAATGCCCGAAAGCAAAGGCAGATTCAAAAGTAAAATGCACCGCTTTACTTCCGGAAAGTTTAGTTACGTTATAAAAGATCAAGACAACCATATAAAGTTCCAGCTACTAAATCATGAACCAATGCAACTAGAACAACTTATTCTATTCGGCGCAATTAGTCTAGCTAACCCAATCATGTCGTACCTGCCTGAGCTTTAGAGTTCGATTCCAAACAATCCTTCTGAAAAGGAAATTCCTATAGCACTTAGAGCCAAAGCTGAATGCAATGCGTATAGTCTTATGAAACGTAACCAAAATCAACACTGAATATAATAGCCTTAGTAACCTATCCAAATGTATATATGAGAAAAATATGTAAACAATCAAAACTAATTAAAATTGTACAAAAAATCGCCTTGCTAACGGTCCATATTAGTATATGAACTTGGAATTTAGAAGCGGACTTCCAAGTTGGAATTCCAAGAAAACTTTAGCTAGAATTGGATAGAGGCTGCGGCTTGCGCAGCCCCCTCTACCACAAATTTTAACGTGGGATCTCCCACTAGGTTGATTTGGTGAGAGAATTTGGGCAGGTTCTTCCGAAGCTTTGTATCGAGACCTTGATCAATGCATCATTCTTCGCAATCTCGTGACAATTGATGATAATCTGACTCGGAGCAAAAGAAGAAAAAGAAAAGGAACAATAAACTATCAGAAATTTCCAAGGAGAAAATGTAGTTCACGAAGAAAGAAAAACAGCCAGCAGCTCATTCTTATTAATACAGTGAATAGAATCTAATTTATACTAAGAAGAAATACATACCAATGCGTATTTGACAGTACCAAGCAATGTACGACAGCAGATTACAATGCCATAGAACTTGTTCCGACACAAAATAATGGCATACCACATGTTGCTTATAACTGATATGCAGTTGCAGAGCCAAGGATTAAGGACTGAAAAGTAGATCACTGCTCTCCTTTTTTGTTAAGTGAGATTTCAAGGCGTTTACTGTTAGTAAAAAAAGATGGCATCTAAAACTTCTGAGTCTTGAGTTAAGTTTTAAACTACTGAGCTTGAGTTATGTTTTATCCCCTTCAGCACTTTAAACTGAGTTATGGTGACCGCTAAGGCTTGGACTCGAGTTTCGACAGGACGAGGAGCTAATGACCCAAAAATCTGAAACACCCTCCCAATTTGGACAAAAAGACAAGAATCTAGGGCAAATACCACGACACATACATTATATTTCTAAGATAATTTTAATGGTTAAAGAGAAGCAACTTTTAACTGTGCAGTTAGGGTACTTTCCCACAAGGAAAAGAACCCTCCAAAAATAAGCGTATGCCGCTGATTGCGGCGCGCACACGGTATTCTTTAGTAAAAGGCGAAAGAATAGTTCGCTTTGTGCTCACCGCGCGGCTGCGTGCTTCAACCTTCCTGTCTGCTCCATTTTTATAGGCACTTGCTCACGGGTTATTTCGTATTGCTCCGATATGGGTTGTCTTATAATTCTGTCCTTGAATGCCCACAAGCAATGAGACAATCAGACCATTTGTTGAAAACAAAAACCAGACAAAAAGGAAAGATACCATGAAAATCAAACTGCTGGCAGAATTGAAGAATGTCTGATCGGTGTTTAAAACTAGATATGAACTTCAGCAACCTCTTAGGCGTCATAGCTAGAGGGGGAAAAACATTCCCCAGTTGAAAAAGAAAAGGGAAAGGACTCTTATGGATCTTGGTTTACACATCCAATTTTTTTTTTCTTTCCGGGCATCGCAGAAGATCCTTCTAGTGATTTCTTGTTCCCGCTAACCATTTATATATGAATCAACTATCAAGCGATGAAGCCATGGGAACTGCTTTCTTTAAATGAAGGTTTGCTTGTATGTACTGTCAACTCTTATTCAAGGACTCATCCCCATTGACTTAAAGCCAAGAAATCTGAGACTACACATAGTTCTTCTTTTCCTCCAATTCTTAATTAGTTGTTTTCATGTGCCTTGATCAGCTGCTGCTGCAATAGGGTATCAGCCAGAAAATGCTTGGAAACTAATTTCTGGAAAGTCTATTGCCTTCTTAATGCTAATTCAAACCCGTTGCCTACTTCACTGCTTGGTTAAACAATGATTTGTCTGTTTACTTTCAAACACCATTATAATCTGTAGTTGGCTTAGAGTTTCGAACCAACTCCGCTAAGCATGATATTTGTTTCTGCTGCTTGTTAAGCCAAGAATGTTCACCATCTCCAAGTTGTTTTGATTCCATTAGGACGAGGCAAAAACATAACTTCCATTATTAACTCATGGTCCCTTGGTACGTTATTCATTTTGAAAGGTGGGCTTCTTGCAAAGTGTTTACTAAGATTGGACAGGGACCGCGACTTGCGCAGCCCCCTCTATAACAAATTCTGATGTAGGCTCTCCCAACATGGGAGACCTTTAGCCAGCACCCATCCTAAGTGCAATGGACGTTACTGACCTAGGCCATAGACCTTCATGATTGCCCGTTGACCCCGTCCAGGTTAGTATGTTTCTCGTAGGTTTGAGCTTCTTATTTATGTTCCCATGCCTTGCCTTGCATCTCATGCTTTCTCGATGTGGGGATTTCCTATATATTAACCATACTCATCCTGTCATCTTCTGCATCAAACATTGAAAACATGTGAGATCTGCTGAAATGTTCTGAGCCATCACAACAAGGTAATAGAGAACAGCAAAAGAGGCATTTTGGTGGAATTCATGCCATTGTGAAGGTTCTCCATTGTAAGTTGCAGCTACCATTTTGAATGAAAAAACCACAAGATGTTGCATCTAAAATGGGTTCATGTCATCGTATGTATGCAAGTAACAAAGAACTTGAGACGATTCTTCTTTCTCAATACAGCATTGCACCAACACACTTTCTCAGTATTATGAAATGGCGTACCTTTATCAATTCTCTTAGAAGATCACAAGCAGGACTACCAACAGATAATACAACCACGGGCACGATGTACAAGCAGTATTATGAAACTAGATTTCAATGCTAAATATACATTAATCAGCCTAATAATATTTTTCTTACATACGAAGAAAAGATTTATCGGTAAGATCTTCCTTATGAACTTATACCAGATGATCAGGAAGGCTTAGGACTAGAATTGCTAGGGCTCCCCTTCGAAAGAAGAACACCCTCAAAAAATTAGCGTATGCCGCTGTTTGCGGAGAGCACACGGTATTCTTTAGTAAAAGGCGAAAGAATAGTTCGCTCTGTGCTCACCACGCGGCTGCGTGCTTTGTAAGATTATTTGCTTGGGGTTTTATAGGCACTATCTGACAGCTCGTTTTCTTTTTTTGGATATGGGATTCATGATAATCACATCCCAACTCACCCTCCCTCAAAGCTGACTGGCCCTTGATGAGTGTGCTAGAACTAGAGAGTTACGTTATCGAATAAATAAACAAAAAAAGGGGAAAGAACTAGATGAAGAAAGGTAATACTTCTTGAAAATCAAGGTAGTAAGAGAATTTTATGGAGTCATTTGTGGTTAAGTGTTCAAAACTAATGAATATCTTGACACCACCAAATTTCTTCATCAAGGACTATGGGTCTGGTTTTGTATAAAAACTGAATCCCCAACCTCTCATCATTGTGTTTCCGGAGGCAGAACTGAAGATCCTGTATTAATTTCTTGCCACTGTTACCTTTTGGGTATCAAATGAGGAAGGCTAAATACTGCTTAAGTGCTTTCTTTGAAGATTGTTTGCTGGTATGAACTGCCAACATCTATTTTTTAAGATGTACTTCTCCATGGCCTATAAGCCACAAGTGTCGTGCTATAGTTTGTTTTCCCCCATTTCTTAAAGAGTTCTCTCGGATGCCTTGAGCACTTTTCCCCAGAGAATGATTGGGAACTCAAAATTTCTTAAGCTTGGATGACCTCATCGGAAATTAATAAAGTAATCTAACCATCCCTTCGTGGCAGCCGCTCCTTCTCTGCCGGAATGGCCAAGGTGATGAAAAATTGGAAAATGAGCGAACCCTTAACTTCCTACATGCAATTATCATACCTGTCCGTGAGAGTCAGTCCCAGTCCGGGAGAAAGGGTGGGCAAGCTAACCAGAAAGGTCAGAGACGCGGGAGAAAGGGTGGGCAAGCTAACCAGAAAGGTCAGAGACGTGCCATGGCGCACTCTTGCATCTCGGTGCCAAGCAGCAGCAGCTACCCCCTCATGCAGGACACTTTAGCGACAGCGAAAAGACCATATAGATTCATAACGCCTACTAACCATAAAGCACAAGACAATTTTACAGACTAGAATTGGACAGGGGCCGCGGCTTGCGCAGCCCCCTCTGCCACAAATTTTGACGTAGGATCTCCCACTTGGGGAGACCTTAAGCCAGCACCCATCCTCAGTGCAATGGATGTCACTGACCTAGGCCATAGACCTTATTGATCGCCCATTGACCCCGTCCAGGTAAGTATGTATCTCGTTGTGAAGGGCTTCTTATTTATACTCCCATGCCTTGCCCTATATCTTATGTTGTTTCGATGTGGGATGGCTTTTGCATTTCACATCATGTCATCTCCGACCTTTTCATTGCGGCACATCTAACATTATTGTGCATGCGATTCAAGTTTTTGCGTTGTTTTTTTTGTAAAAAAATATTTTAAAAATTAATTTTTAATTATTTTGATATATTAATATTAAAAATAAATTTTTAAAAATAAAAAATATTAATAAAAATTACTTTGAAAAGTAATCATTACCATAATATCTAATTACCTCTTATTTGGACCCGACAATAAAATTTAATCCGATCAACCTTCTTTAAAGGTTTGAAATGAAATCTAAACCAAATAAGATAAGCCCTAAACTAAATAAATAGAGTATTTGAGAATGTAATAATGATTATTTTTTAAAGTATTTATCATAACATCAAAATAATCCAAAAATATTAGAAAAATTATTTGAAGAAAAAAAATATTCAAATTTTCATAAAAAAACAGTTGAACAATTCAATGATTTTTTATTAGCTGTAGCCTTGGATTGGGTATGGTAAGCATGGAGATTAGTGAATCCCAAGTTTATTTATTTCAAATCATTATTTGTTGCCAACTTTGAAATAGGCCATGAAAATTTTTGATACAAGGAGCTGTAGCGATAGAAGTCGGCAAAAACAGAGACATTCTGTGGACTTTATGCCATAGTGGTGTTTCTCCACAGTAAGTTGCTACAGTCATTTTGAAATCTATGCATATCAGGCAGTTTGCATTTTTTATCAGACAAGGAGGCAAGTAAAGCTGATGAGAAAGGTGGCTAAATGAATATGACAGAAAATTCTGTAAATATGCTTTTCTGTATTATTACAAAAAGGGTCTTTTCTGTATCGTTGCAAAATGGTTATTGTAATAGTCATGATAGGCAAATTGCAATATGCATCTCACTTGTCCCCTAAAATATAAGTTCGTGAATTCCTTGAAAAGCCCTACTGCAGAAATATATGTATGCTTAAATCTAAGAAGACATAATATGAAAAAGGAAGTCTGAGCAAGTTTATTTCCGGCAGCCAGACCCCTCAGCTGCGTCCGCGACAATCTGTGTAATCTGTGGAACCTCTTCATCAAGTGATTGAAACCATTCCCTGACTCTTGAATGGCATGAGTTCTCTAATTCACTAGTTGAATTTCTTTTGGGATAGGCTCTTCACACGCAGAGGATTGCCTTTCAGGTAAAGGGCAGCCCTTGTAGGAGTTATTGTCGGCACAAAACCACAAAAGCTTTTCCCAGTAAGGATCCTTCAAAACGAAGAATTCAGTTGTCATTTAATTTGCTAACATTACAAGCTCAAAAAAAAAAGGTTTTAGTAACTGCATGAACAAGTTCCAAGCATGCTTGACTAATAGTAGATAAAAAGTATGTTCGTCTGTGTTGCTTACATGTGTCATGTTTCGACTACATGTGAGTAACCCAGATATCAACATAAATGCTGCAAATAGCATGCAACATGCATATTCCATATCAAACATGATGAACTAATTTGACCCTCGGGACATGCTTTGCAACAACCCAGAAGAAAGGATTGCCACAATGACACGAAACTTTGGCAGCAAGGTAAAATGAGAGGTCAAGAGATATGATTGGAAAGTTCATAGTTGCATTCCTTAGCAGAAAGGAGCTTGAACCAGAAAAGGTGGATAAAAATGAGTTGGATTGAAACTATGAGTGGAGAAGAGTAAGTACCTGGCTGACTATGTGTGGATTCCCAACAATGATAAGCAAGGATCTGGCTCGGGTAATTGCAACATTAAATCTCTTTGGGTTACTAAGAAACCCCAGACGGTAAGTTCTGTCAAAGTCATTGTGCTTTATAGTTGACCTTACTGTAGATACGATAATGACCTCTCTCTCCTGTCCCTGAAACTGTTCAACACTCCCAACCTTAACATCCGACAATTCCCAATTTTCAAGTACCTTTTTGATCTTCAGGACCTGCTGCCGATAAGGTGTTATTACTCCTATATCTGCCTCATCTAGATCTCCACTTGCTCTGAGCTTGTTGATAACTTCAACAACCTTGCTGGCCTCGATTCTGTTAAACCATGAAGGATTGTTTCTTTCTCTCTCGTCGAAGCCTTGAATTCCAAAGAATAAAACAGGAAATTCTTTATTAGGAAGAAAATCCACAATAGAACTAATGGAGGAAGAGGTATCTTCTTTACATGCAAGCAACTCCCCTTTATAGAAAAGTTTTGATGGCAGGTCTAGAATTGCTGCATGACATCGATAATTCCTCACTAATTTTATTACAAAACCTTCATCACCATTTCTGTAAGGTTCACTTTCAAACAGCCTTTCAAGATAAGATTTTCCCAACCCAAAAGCCTTAGCATCTTTGGAATATATGACAGGACCTAGTTGCTGTGGGTCACCTGCTAGAACAATGACAGTTTCCCTGCTGCAAAAGTTAGCTATAGGAACCATGCTTTCTGGTTCTGAAGCCTGGCCAGATTCATCTAAGAAGATATGAGAGAAATGGCCACTGCTGACACCTTCTGCGTACAGTAGGGATGAACTCACATACGTAGAAATAATGATCCTGTATTGTACCAAGGCCCTGAGAGGAGGACATTTGAAAATGGATTCGTCAAAATAGCAAAAGCGGATATGATCAGGGTGAACGTCTTCATAAGAACGGCTACTTGCGTTTAGCCTAAAGATCTGATTCTCTTTGACTTTAGCAACATCATTGCTAATGAGTTTTTCTAATATGTGATCTGCTGCACTGTTCGAAGCAGCACACACAAGAATTCGATCATTCTTTCTTGTTGCATATATTTGCAACATTGCTTCCACCAAGGTCATTGTTTTACCAGTACCTGGAGGCCCATAAATGACATAGGGAGGAGCACCTTCACAGCCAAGGATCATCTCAACAGAACGTATCTGCTCCTGATTGAGACTATTATTAAAAGGCATGAACCCAGGTGTCTTGATCAGTCTCCTTTTGGTTGATTCAGATGGAAATAGAAGATCATGCTCTAAGCCCTCTGCTGCTTGCACAGCTTGATACAACCTCCTCATATTCACCCTATTATATGTAAATCGAATATTATATATGTTTCCATTCCGGTGATGGGTAAGAAGATTGTTGGAAAATTTCAAAAGCACTTCATCAGCCTCAACTCGGTAAATGCATCCCTGAAACAGAAAGGTAATACTATTTTAAATGCAAAGAAATAGACAAAAGACTGGTTTTTCAAAATCGGACATTCCAATTGCCAAGAGAAAATCAAACCCTCTTCCTCCCATTGAAGAAATTAGAACCAGCCCTGATAAGGGAAAAATCACTTTAAGGAGGTGTCTATAGGCTCATTCCATCATAAAGATTGATAGGGTGAGGCTGGCCTGTTAGTTCAGTTACAAGTGTCACAGGATAAGTTAAAGCATGAGATAAATATACACAGAATGAAATAGATAGGGCAAATTCTGTATATATTTTGGGCAAGATGTTATTCGAGGCATGCTATCTTCGTACCTCCTTTTTTATAGTTTAATAGTTTGGGGAAAGAAGGATTCAAACTTGCAACTTCCTCTGCCACCTTGATCTGTCACGGCCAATTTTCTCTTGTCATTATGACACTACGAAAGCAACTTTACTCCACAAAGCAACATGAAGGGCAGGGAAACTATTCATCACATCCTTGACTCATTGTTACTAAATATTTTGGTGACTATCAATAGATTTTTCTTCCCAAATATGTTCTGTGACCAATGCAATAGCCGAATGTTGTGCAAGATGCAGATCTTATTGAATCCATATAGAACAATTGGATAAAATAACTTCCTTCTCATGGTTCTTCTCTTATGCATCAGTGATACTTTACCAAGAAAGGGGGAAGTTCTAAGCTCAAACATGGATGATAGCAATCATTTTATCACCATCATTCACCTCATTAATGGTAAAAGAAGTACCCCATCCTCTGACATTCTATTTCGATTGCAAGAAAACCTTTTCAGCTAGGTATTCCAGCCCACTAGATGAAGCTAGCAGGTAATTATCTATTAAATAATTCACATTGAACAGCAAAGTATTATTTGAAGCAATGGGTTCTTGAGCGTCTGGTAAACGCATATCTAAGAAATTAATATGGGAATCTCATTAAAGGTGTATAAAGTGAATTGCCAAATTAACATTTTCTATAACTTGCAATTTTGAATAACTTTAAAAAAAGGAGAACTAAATCAGGCTCAAAGCTTCCTGCTAAAAAGCACTCTGTAATTCTCAAGCTTAAATAACCTAGCTCTCAAGTTACACATCAACTAGCCAACTCACCCTCCCCAAAAGAGTTACTTGCAAGAATAAAATGACTCACTACAATGATAACTACAATAAATTCAGAACTTTTTCACAGTTCAGAAGGGCATCACATGCACCGGATGCAAATTTGCATGTCATATTGAGTTATTTACCTTGTGTTGTTTGATGTATAATCTATTATTTATGCAACTATTCTGTAGCCCATATTGATGCCCTTCTTATATGTCGTGATCCAATTTGCATCCTTCCATGAACAGCCAATATTCATTTTGCATGTATGCATACTTCTATGAGATAGATCTTTCTTCCAAAATAGGAACAAACCTGATATGCATTGCTGTCAGGTGCATTTTCAAGCTTCACAAAAACATGATCACCATTCACAAGTGAAGGCCTTCGTTCAGCCAGCCCAGGGACCTCGAGAGCCAAAAATTGAGACCCCTTCCTTCTCATGTTAACACACTCCATGTTATGGCACCTCATTTCTTCCTGAAAATATATGACAAATGTTAGACCCTAAAGACATTGAGTATTTGTACATTCCTGAAATTGCAAATCATTTATATTACCTCTAGATGTAGCTCTTCCATTACAACCAATATACTGAAGAATGCAGCATAGGTCCCCATACTCAAATCTTCCATGATAACATCAGGGACTTGCTTATTCTGCAATAACTCTCTGAGATTACTGGGTATTGGAAATTGAGGAAGCTTATACTTAAATCCATGAGTTGTTGCCCTGACAGGACGCGGGGAAACCATGTGCTCATCAACTACAAATTGTTTTCTTCTTGGTGTTTTTGAAAATGGTCTGTTGGGAGCCAGAGAACGGGAGACATTGTCTTCAGCCAAAAGAAAAACAACGCGTTCAATCCTATCATCACCTGCATCAAAATATACCACAGATGTGTGCAACCCCATTTCCTTTGGTTTGCAAGATAACCAAACAGTAAGTGTATCATGCGGCTGAAGCACTCTGTCCTCGAGGGAATATCCCTCCAAGAAACCATATAATTTTTCTGCATTCGAGTTTGCAGATGGAGGTTCTTTCAAAGACAAAGTAAACGAGTCTGCAGGATTTGAGCAGAATATCCTAACTCCCCAAAGCTCCACGGGATCACTTGTGGTGTTTGCTATTGTAATCGCACATTTTGAAATTTCACCTACAAGAATGGTCTGGGGCTTCCCTCGCACAAAGGGAAATGGGATAGATATAACGATTGGTCCTTCAGTGGCAGGATCATAGTTGCAGACAGATTTGTCATCCTCAAAATCAATGAACCCAATCTCACCCTTGTCCCCGATGATGGAGTATTCGTCATCCCAATTATCCTTTCTGATTGTATCCATCCTAACAACAATGCAGCTACGATTAGTAAGGAAAGTACAGCTTGCATCTAATATTAAATCTCCAGATGGTAACTAGTAGCTGAAACATAATTATACAACAGAAACTTTAAGTAAATGATTAAACGACTGAATTTCCATGTGCAGGTAGATGTACACATACAAGCAAAAACTAAAGACAACAGCACCCTCATGAACTATAAAATATATCACAAAATCATCATACGGTTAACACAATTTCATTCAGATGCCATAAAATGCAAACCTAGTTTTTTCGATTCTCAACCATTTTTTAAAGCTGCGCTGGTCATGAAACTGATAGCTTCTAATCATTAAAATTACTTCTCTTCCTTGGGCTAAAACCAGTATTTATGTTTAAACATCAGATTATACAAGATTTCTAGTCAGTAATTAGTTTTATAAGCATTTGATCAGAATCGGTGATACCCTCTTAACTAAACTGATGATTCACATGCCCTAGAGAAAATTTATATCAGCATATAAGCAGAATCCAAACAGAACAACGGACAGGGAAAATAATTAAAAAAGAAAAGGCTGGCCACACTCTAGATGGCAACTCGTATCATCCATTCCAAGTCTCAGCCACAAATAAATCGAGCAAAAATCCACTAAAATGACTTCCATTTCTGTTCTTAAATTATGATCAGCCTAAAAAATGACAGCAAACAGAAACTATCAGAATCAAAGGCACATGCAAACCAAGTCAAATTGTGCAAATGCCGATCATAAGGGCAACAACAAGAGAAGATTATAAACACAGCATCATTCTTGCCTACACATTCAAACTCTAAACTCTTAAAAAAGAAGACAAGTACCAATCTTTTGATTAAAACACCCCAAGAAAGGCTAGATATTCAAAATTCAGGCCTTCCAATTGAGCCCTGGCTAAAACAGAGACAACCCAGATGACCCAATTGTATATTGCAACTTCGTATAGTTAGAGAACTGCACTGCAAAGAGAAGTTAAGGTTTCTTGATAAAGCCAAGAACCAAACAGTTGTGAAAGTGTGACCCTTTAGTTACTTCATTATCTGCTTCCCCGTAATTTAAAGTCTCAAATTGTTCTCAAAAGACTTTTGCTTGCTTATTATAAGGAAAGATTAAGACAGGGAAATGCTAATGACATGAAGAGACAGACAACTTAGTAAGGAAGTTGCTTGCACACAGGAAATCAACAACTGTGCCTTGCTGCCATGGAATGAAAGAAATATGACTTTTTTAACCATTTCTAAGGTGTGTGAGGAATGGGACCCATGACCATTCTAAGATGGACCAGTAGCTGACTTGGTGGGACCTGAATGGCTGGATTGCATGACCTTCGGAAATGAACTGGACCCGCCCGAATAAGGGGTTGTTGAGATTTCTGCTGTTTAACTCGGTTGAATACAGTGGATCAGTACCCTGTTCAAGTGGAGCTAGAGTTGAGTTTTAAATTAAATTGGATGCTAGTTGTTGAAAAAAATTGGGTCAACTGGGTACATCTATTCTTAATCCGGTTAAAACATAGCTTGAAGCTGTTTAAAATAAATTTTAAAACATTTTTTAAAAAAAAAGTTAAAATGTATGGAAAAAACATTGGATATTAGACTTGATTTATAATGAATTATAATAGTGGAATTAAGGTTCTTATCCCTAAAAAAAAACCATTATAATTTTCTTGTAGGGGTAAATTGTTATTTACCACATGATTTATTTTATCATTCTTTAATTGTTGAGATTATTTTTGTCTTTTCATAAACTTTTTGTATAATGAATTTACTCTAATACATTTAAAAGCAATTTTTAACTTAATTATGGTCAGAGGCATTGTTGATTTTTACACATTTTTTAGGATAGTACAATGACTTCATTACCCTTGAAAGGAAAATCCTTAGAGCATCTTTGCAAAGGTCATTTCATGATAATTTTTTTAGCAATAGTTATTTGGTCATGGGATGATGTTTTCTTTTTACACATAAAAAAAGAAGAAGCTAAAAGCCACTCCACTTCCTTCGGAAGGATGTGTGGATGACTGCAATGGTGAAAAAAAATTACATTGTGCCATTAGATGCATCTCAATGTACTTTTTTTTCTTGGAGGATATGTGTACGATGACAATGTTTGGTTTTGTACTGGTTTAAATTTGTTTTCCCTTCATTTCTCTCTTGTATACCTTGGTTTTCATGTTGTCCATGGAAAAAACATAGCAACTCTTGAACTTATTTTCTTTTTGGATTCAATCCCTGATTTATTTGAAAAAATCACTTCAAATTAGAAAAGTTTTTTCAATTTTATCCTCAAGTTTTTCATCTCTTAAAATTGGCCCCCACTCTTTTGATTTTTTTTTAAATGGCTTATAGATTTTATTTGTTTCTTGTGATTTCATCCTTATTTTTTTTTCTTGGATTTTTTTATCAAATCTTTCATAATTTTTAATTTTATCATTCAAATCAAATTTATGATTTTTTAATACTAATAATATTTATTTCAGTTTGGTCTTTATTATTTGGATTTTTTTTTGTCATTTTATTAAAGTTTTTATAGTTTTTAATTTTATCTTTCAAATCAAGTTTATATTTTTTTTTCATAATAAAATAATAATAATAACGATACCAACAATATTATTAATAATACTACTAATAATGATGATAATGTTAATAATGGTGGTAATAATAATAGTTTATTATGATAACAATGGTGGTGATAATAATATTTATAATAATAATAATAGCAGCAGCAACAACAACAATAATAGTGGTAGTGATAATGATAATAATAATAATCATAATAAAGAAAAAGAAGAAACCAATAATAATTCTAATAATAACTATAATAATTACAATGAAGATAATAGTTTTTTATGATAATAATAATTGCAATGATAATGATAATGATAATAATAATAATGTTGATTATAATAGCAATAATAATAATAATAATATTAATAGTAATGATAATGCTAATAATATTAATAAAATTATGATAATAATAATAATAATAATAGAGTTTTAAAATTGTAGATTGTCTAATGAAACAATCTACTAACCAATTCTCTCTGCAAAAACATTACCAAATCTCTCTATATGAGCTCCAAGAAAACCTGTTGTAACTTGGATAATAGAACAAGATTAAGAGAACCCTCTACTTCATTTCTTTTAATCATTCCTTTGTTAGGATTAGTAGAGGACTCAACTTATTTAGCCAAGAAGAATAGAGCAGCAACAAAGCTTAAATGAGTTAAAGCAATCTGTATTACACGTTGGGTGGAGAGACAAGCCTCCTTGTACAGCACCAACAAGTATCAATTGAGGCTGAGACTGAGAACTGAGCGGTTGAGCACCCAACAGGCATTAATTGATACAAAGAAATGAGAAGCAGGGCGTTGGCTTTTTTGCTAGTGTATATTATAAATACAAGAAGCCATCAACATAAACAATTTGCAGACTCTGGAAATCAAAAACTGAATTCCAGTACTAGGCAAATGACCGCTTAATATGCATAAAAGAACTTGAACTTGTGCAGTAGAGTTCCCCCCAACTTCAAGAAAACTGTTAAAACTGTAGTATCCTCCATGTGTTCTAAAACTGTAGATTCTCTGGATAGATGAGACTCCCTGCTAACCAATTCTCTCTACAAAAACATTACCAGCCTTCTGAACAACGCATCCAAATCAGCTCCAATAAAACCTGTTGTAACTTGGGCAATTGCACAAGATAAAGAGAAACGTCAAGTTCAATTCTTTGAATCATTCATTCGTTAGGATTAGTAGAGGTCACAATGTCATGTACAAATTCAAAACTTGAAATAACTAATTTAAGCTGGAAAATCCATCACCTAAATGAAAACAAGACTGGTTAGTGTACACCTTGTAGTTTATACACATAGATTCAAGTCAACACACAATGCAAGGTGAGATCTATTGCCAAAAACAGATCCCTGGAAATCACCATAAATGTTACAGACCATTCACTAACCAACCATGGAATTTCTGATACTAAAAAAAATGAAGGGATTTGAAAAAAACTATGTGTTTGTTTGCTGTGGTACAGATAATGAATGGCAGCACTAAAAGGACCGATCTTTATGTGAATGAAGGTGTTATAAGTCAAACAATAAAGTAGAAGACTTGAGTGATGTGATAACTCAAAAGAGGTACAGCAACCTACAACAGCACTTGAATAGAAAATCTTCACTTCATTTTTCTAATTTGAGAGCTTTCACGCATAAATCGGCTTATGATTTCATCATGAGATTCCAGATCCAATAACATCTTAAATGTAGACGAATCCGCCGAGAATCTCCTACCAACCATTTCATCAATAAGTTGTATAGCAGTTGACGGGTCCTGATTTTGAAGAAATCCTTGAATGATAACATTATAAGAACAACTGTCCGGCAAGAAGCCATCATCTTCCATTTTTCGAAACAATTTGTATGCTTCATCTGACAGCCCTTCTTTAAGCAGTCCCTTAATCATGATATTGTATGTCCGTACAGAAGGTCGTATTCCATTAGCAAAAAGCTTGGAAAATAGTTCCTTTGCAACTTCAAGCTTCCCAGCAATAAACATGCCTTGAATAAGAATATTATAAAGGACTATATCAGGTTCTAATTTCCTCTCTTGCATTGACGTGAGCAATTTTAAAGCCTCCTCCAAATGTCCATGTTTGCATAAGCCATCTAGCAAAATCGAGTAAGTCCTCAAATTTGGAAGCATGCCAGAAGAACACATCTTCTTGAATAGCTCTTGCGCTTCTAGAAGACTGCTTGCATGGCATAGACCTTGCATAAGAGTGTTGTAAGTGACAGTATTAGGAATCAATTCCTTTTCAGACATTTGAGTAAGTAATGCTTTTGCCTCATCTATCCTTCTACTCTTGCAGTATCCATTGATCAAGATGCTGTAACTATGTACACTAGGTGCACAACCCTTGCCAACCATGATTTCAAACACCTTGCTGGCCTCATTCATTTCGAGCCGTAAACAGTACCCATTCATCAAAGCATTGTAAGTGTAAATATTTGGCTCTACACCTTTTTCAGTCATTGTTTCAAAGACACACCGAGCTTCTGAAACCATTCCTTTTTTGCAGAGTACATCAACCAAAATAGTGAAGGTCACTGTATTTGGCATGGCATCCCTACCAGCCATCTCATTAAACAACTCTACTGCTTCTTTAATCCTCCCCTCATTGCAGAGCCCATTAATGAGTGTAGTGAATGTGACAGAATCAGGTTGAATACCCAGTTTGAACATCTTACTCAAGACAGAGACAGCAAAATGAATATGGCTCAAGCGACAAAGAGAGTTAATCAATATATTTAGAGTATAATCATTGTGGGCAACTCCGAACAAATCCATTTGATTGCACAAGGATACAACAGTAGAATACTGTTTCTTTTTGGCAATGGACCCTAAGAATTTGCCCAATTCCACAAAAGAAGGCCTAGGGTTCATGTGGATCATGCGATAGAATGAAGCCATGGCATCATCAATACCAATGTCATTGCTGTTATTACTAACAAACCCACCATTGTTTTGAGGCAAAGAAGGTTTCTTAGTACAAGTAGAAGTGTTTAAGTGGTGATGATTGGAGAATAAGAAAGAAGGGAAATCAGGAGGAAGAAGAATACCCATTTCCACTTGTTGTTGTTGAAAACCTCTAAAAGCGCTTTTCCGCGTGAACATCATCATTGTTAGGTTAAAAATCTGCGGTATCTCTGACTGTTTGTTCCTCACCTCCTTCGAATCAGAAGATGAAAGCAATCCTCAATTTTTCCAAGAAAAATGGAAAAAATAAACATGGAAAATGGAGTGGTTTTTCATTTTTTCTGTTTAATGATTTGTTTGACAAAAATACCCTTATACTTTTCAACTAATACCAAAAATATCCTACACACCCTTTGTTACGTTAAGATTCTTCTCCGCCGTTTCATTCTACGCGAAAGAGAAGCAACTGAGAAGCTGCTGGTTGTTGTTCATCAAAAGGAAGAGAAGAAATCAAAGGTATGCCCAGCTTCTTCTTCTCTCTTACTTGCCTATGGTAAATCACTCACTTCATGTATTGAATACTACCTGTAAAATAATCTTACAGGTAAAAGAATGAGCGTAAAGAGTATGGAGGAAGATGATAACTATGTGCAGTATGTTCCTGTGGTGAAGCGTCGAGCATTGGCAGCTCAAATGATTCTTCAGAGAAGGGGGGATTCCTCTGCTTTAGAGGATGAACTTGAAAAATCTAAACTTGCAGAAGCCAAACCCAGTCCCCTGGTCAAAGCGTCTCAGCTCAAGCGTGACCAACCTGAAATTAGTCAGACGGAGCAGATTGTGCAACAAGAAAAAGAAATGATAGAGCATCTATCTGATAAAAAAACACTCATGTCAGTTCGTGAATTGGCCAGGGGAATCACATAGACGGAGCCATTGTTGACAGGATGGAAGCCGCCGCTTCCAATCAGGGAGAATGTCCAGAAAGGAATGTGATGCAATTCGAAAACAGTGGCATATAATAGTTGATGGTGAAAAAATTCCTCCACCGATTAAGAATTTTAAAGATATGAGGTTTCTCTAGCCTATTTTGAAAATGCTAAAAGCCAAAGGGATCGTGCAACCTACTCCTATTCAGGTGCAAGGTCTTCCTGTTATCTTACCAGGAAGGGACATGATTGGGATTGCCTTTACAGGATCTGGGAAGACTCTAGTTTTTGTGCTTCCACTGATTATGATTGCTTTACAGGAGGAGATTATGATGCCCATCATGCCTGGAGAAGGCCCTGTTGGTTTGATTGTCTGCCCATCAAGAGAACTTGCCAGAAAACTTATGAGGTTGTGGAACAATTTTTTATTCCGATGAGAGAGTCTGGGTATCCAGAACTGAGGCCATTACTATGTATTGGTGGAGTAGATATGAGGTAACAGTTGGAGGTTGTAAAGAAGGGTGTGCACATTGTAGTTGCAACTCCTGGAAGGTTGAAGGACATGCTAGCAAAGAAGAAAATGAGCCTGGACAACTGCAGGTAAGCACCATTTATTTTGTGATACAGTATCGTTTTAGATTAATGACTTTTGTTCTCTTGTTATCGTGATAATTATGGACTCTTACTTTTACCTTGTTGAGAGGGTCTCCTATATGCATCCGTGTAGATTTGATACCAAACTAAGCCTCTGCCATATATTTCCTCTCTTTTTCCAGACCCCTTTATCATTAAGTATTTTTTATTATCCTTTCTTAGTTCTGCTGCCATTCCTCATCTCAGATAAAGTTGCCACAATGCCCACCAAAATTCAGAATTTTGCTAGAAGTGCTCTTGTGAAGCCTGTCACTGTTACTGTGGGAAGAGCCGGGGCAGCAAACCTTGATGTGATTCAGGAGGTTAAGTATGTAAAACAGGAGGCAAAGATTGTTTACCTTCTTGAGTGCCTACAGAAGACACCACCTCCTGTATTGGTATTCTGTGAGAACAAGGCTGATGTGGATGACATTCATCAGTATCTCCTCCTGAAGGGAGTAGAGGCTGTTGCCATTCATGGAGGCAAAGACCAGGAAGAGAGAGAATATGCGATTTCATCATTTAAAGCCGGCAAGAAAGATGTCTTGGTTGCAACTGTCGCCTCAAAAGGCTTGAATTTTCCTGACATTCAACACGTAATTAACTATGACATGCCTGCCGAAATTGAAAACTGTTAGGTCATTCACGCAATCAAACACACATCAATTTACGTGGTTTGGTAACTTGTCTATTTCACGGAGCTACTGGCTTGTATTAATCATTCAAAGAAACAATACAAACAAAGGAGAAGGAGAAAACTCTTCTCAACTCAACTCCACTCACTCAAGCTCTCTCTTCTGTTCTCACTTCTCTTCTGTTCTTTCTGTGTTTTTCACACTCACACACGCAGCTCTTCACTGAGCTTATACGTATACAAGATGACAGTAAAGGGGCATAAATCATGCCTTGATTTATGCCCACCGTTTGTGTCCTCCACCATGTGCCAAGTGGGAGATTAGGTATTCCCACTTGCATATGGTGGGACATTGTTTGTCTCCACTAACTAATAATCTTCCACTTGGAGACAAACAATGAAATCATCTTTTATCCTTGAAGACCAACTGAAGTTTTACACAACTTCAGTTTATCAAGTGTAACTCCTTTGGTTAACATGTCAGCTGGATTCTTACTTCCACGGACTTTTTCTAGCATCAGTTGCTCATTGTCTAGCAATTGTCGGATGAAGTGATATTTGATTTGAATGTGCTTAGTCATGGAGTGAAATGCTGGATTCTTTGCAAGGAAGATTGCACTCTGATTGTCGCTATACAAAGTACCCTTTCCGTTCATCTTGTCCAATTCTTTCAAGAAACTTTGTAGTCATACTATCTCTTTTGCAGATTCTGAAACTGCAACATATTCAGCTTCAGTTGTTGAAAGAGCGACGATCTTTTGTAAGGTAGAACTCCAGGAAATAGCAGTATCTCCTTGTATTGCAAACCCCTCTGGTTGTTGCATGTAAATGTCTTCCTCCAATTCACCATGAAGAAATGTTGTTTTTACATCTAATTGTTCAAGATGTAAATTCTTTGCTGCTACTATCCCCAGAACAACTCTGATTGTTGTAAGCTTCACAACTGGAGAAAATATTTCAGAGTAATCAATCCCTTTCTTTTGTTAAAACCCTTTTACAACAAGTCTTGCCTTGAACCGTTTGCTTCCGTCATGCTCAGTCTTTACTCTGTAAACCCACTTGTTTTGCAAAGCCTCCTTTCCTTCAGGTAGTGTGGTCAGCTCCCAGGTCTTGTTCTTCAGCAACGAACTCATCTCATCCTTCATGGCTAACTCCCATTTGCTTGAGTTTCCATCTTGTAAGGATTCTTCATAACTTAGCGGCTCACCACCATCTGTCAGTAAAATATCACTTCATCCGACAATTGCTAGATGATGAGCAACTGATGCTAGAAAAGGTCCGTGGAAGCAAGAATCCAGCTGACATGTTAACCAAAGGAGTTACACTTGATAAACTGAAGTTGTGTAAAACTTCAGTTGGTCTTCAAGGATAAAAGATGATTTCATTGTTTATCTCCAAGTGGGAGATTGTTAGTTAGTGGAGACAAACAATGTCCCACCATATGCAAGTGGGAATACCTAATCTCCCACTTGGCACATGGTGGAGGACACAAACGGTGGGCATAAATCAAGGCATGATTTATGCCCCTTCACTCCCATCTTGTATACATATAAGCTCAATGAAGAGCTGCGTGTGTGAGTGTGAAAAACACAGAGAGAACAGAAGAGAAGTGAGAACAGCAGAGAGAGCTTGAGTGAGTGGAGTTGAGTTGAGAAGAGTTTTCTCTTCCTTTTTTGTTTGTATTGTTTCTTTGAGTGATTAATACAAGTTAGTAGCTCCGTGGAGTAGGCAAGTTACCGAACCATGTAAATTGATGTGTGTTTGATTGCGTGAATGACCCAACAAAAACTATGTACATAGGATTGGGCGAACAGGAAGATGTTGTAAGACTGGAATCGCAACGACCTTTATAAACAAAAACCAGAGTGAGACAACACTTCTTGATCTGAAACACCTCTTGCAAGAAGCGAAGCAGAGGATTCCTCCTGTTTTGGCTGAGTTAAATGATCCAATGGAAGATGGAGACACAATTACTACTGCAAGTGGAGTTAAAGGGTGTGCTTATTGTGGTGGTCTCGGTCACCGTATCCGTGATTGCCCCAAGTTGGAGCGTCAGAGAAGCCAGCACCTTGCTAACTCCAGGAGGGATTATTTCGGGTCTGGTGGTTATAGGGGAGAAATCTGATGTATTTGTACGGTCTTTTCAGCTGACCTGGCATGCATATTTTAATACGATGTTTGTGTTACTGTATCAGAAAACTTTATGTTCTGTTAAATGGCAGGGTTGCAATAGAGAGGCTTTTGTCAAAAATTATGCTCTGTAAATGTAGTACAATATAACCAGTATTGGAGGATTATCTTGTTAGCTAACATTTTTTTTTTTAATTTATGATCTCTTGCCCTGCTTATTGAATCATCATGTATGCTTTCACAAATTTATCTCTTAATAACGTGTAGTGCAATACTGGACAGGATGGAAAGAAAAAGACTACCATGGAGATGAAGGAGATTTGAGCAAGGAAGAAAAAAGAAAAGAAGTTGATAAATCGATGAAGCCAAGACTTCATCTCGGTAGCTATAGAGTATATAGGTACTCTATTCTGTGGCTCGCAGCAACAGCTCAATCATACACTGTTGTTGGTGTCCTTCAGGTACTTCTCTTTTTTATCTCTCAACTTGTGTTTTTTTCCCTCAATAATAATAATAATAATGCTGAACAAATTAATGTAGGGGGCTTTTCATAATTCCACTGGGCAGGCAGTATTAATCTCTCTATCCAGTTGAGCTATAAGTTTTATTTCTAGCTTTCCTCTTTTCTTT
>Ga0325411_1001920_pt1 | contig 23295 bp, 9 predicted proteins | sample PopdelMetagenome_13_FD_206181 | JGI IMG/M metagenome (GOLD analysis project Ga0325411, IMG submission 206181) | Populus deltoides microbial communities from Bellville, Georgia, United States - Xylem-PdIQD-R4 | ecosystem: Host-associated > Plants > Phyllosphere > Stem > Wood/Secondary xylem... | reverse complement strand
TACCATGTCCAGCAGAAGTGCCTCCCCACCTCCCGGCGAGGGAACTGAAACATTCAGCAGCATCACTACCGAAAACCAGCCTACCATTCCTTTAACAAACTGCCGATTTATGGCCTCTGGTGTAAACCTGGCATAAAATTGGAATTGGAAATATGATATACAGTAATGAATATATTGTTGTTAGAGAGCTGTTCTGTAAAGTTTGAGTAAGCCGAAGTTCCTACACTTGCTTCCCATAAAGGCCCAATGAGATGCCGGCAAGAACAATCAAAAGGGAGAAAAAATCCTGCTTTCATAATTGATGTGAAAATAAAGGAATATTTAATTTATAAAAACTATATAAGAATTTTATAATAAAAAATTAGATATTCTATTCTCATTGAATATTAAAAAAAAAAATTTAAAAATACATATATTAAATTAATATATAATTATTCATAAATTAATTGCTAAAATTAAAATTAAAAACAACTAATTTTATTGAAAAATTAACTTATTTTTTTAAATCAAAACTATATTGATTTGGGAAAAAAAAAACTCAGAGTTTTTACGGGGTTTTTTCCAGGTCGATCAATCAACCTTAATTTCTTAATTTTTTATGGATAATATTAAATCAATTTTTTCTTTATTTTTATTGAAACCAACGCAGCATTAAATCAATTTTTTCTTTATTTTTATTGAAACCAACGCAGTCAAAGCTCAGGTCTACCGGGTCCCGATCAACCCACCGGCAGACCGGGTTTAAAACAGAGATTCTCATACAAATATGGAATATATTTTTGCAAATGAATCAGATCCCGAGTAAATAAATTTACGTTGACAGAGAGAGGTAACAACAAACAGAGCAAAAGGTCGGGTTTTTTTCTCTACTTAACATAGTAAGGAAGGTTAATGACATAGAGAAGGAAATATGCCCAGATGACACCAGAAATTCCACCAAAGAAGAATCCTCCACTGAACTTGGCCCATCCATCCGAAGTTTGCAACTGGTCAGGCTCCTTCTTCCTTCCGGTCAAGGTTAGACCCGGGGCAGTGGATGGCTCTCCTTCAGTGAATGATGCGACTCCATACATGGTCAAGCAAATGCTTAGTATCGCAACTAGACCACCTGCAGCCAAAGATCCAGCTGCACCTGCATACTCTGTGTTCCTCAGAGGACCAGCCTTGACAAATGGTCCTACCAGGTGGAAGCCATGGGCCAGTCCAACCTCGATTCCTCGGAGAAGTGGGCTGACTGCTGTCCTGTAGGCGGGCAGATTTGACAGTTACCATGCAATATTCAGTGGGCTTGATGTGATGGGAGTCTCAAGGCTTCCAATGAAGGGATCGCCATTGATTGGTTGTACCACTTGGTATGTTGGCTGCAAGATTTGAACAAGGGAAATATTTATCATGATTTCTTATGAGCTTGTCTAAACAACAACGGTACGCTAGACATGGTCAACAAGAAAGGCAGGCAGGCAAGAAAAACAGAATTTGTCACCTTTTCTGATTGAATGGCTTTGACAGTGAAGCTTCTCTTGCTGGGTGAAACTCTAAATGGAGCTCCAAATATGGCTGTGGGAATGACAAGCCTCCTTGCTAAAGATGAGGCAAAGCTGCTCTTGAGCTGGCTGGCCATTGGAGAAGCAGCAGTAGCCATCTGATGGCCTCTTCTTCTTCCTGTGTTAAAAGAGCTTGGAGAATAGAGCGTACAGTTATGTAAGTAACGAAGGGAAGGAAGGAGTCTGATTTTCTGACTCCGCTAAAAGAGTGTCGATTGCTTACAAACTTGTGGCTGTTGTCGGTGAGGTGTCAAACCTGTTCGATCGATTTCCATTGGAGGGATTTCGTTTGTGACCTTATTCTATCCGCAGTTGCAAAACTTGTTGACATGGTAAGGCCAAGGAGATTGCTGAATTTCTTTTTCTTCCTCTTATTTTTTGGATGGAGGAAATATCTTGGGCACACCTCAACAAAGTCCCTAATGTATTGGGGCAATCTCGATTAGGTCTTCAACAAATTAATGAATTATCATTTAGATTTTTTTGGAAGTTTTGATCAACAAGATTGTTAAGTACTAATGTGATATTCAAATATATATATATATATACACACACACACTCGTTAACTATTCAATCCGCGCTCTATTATAAGTTATAATTTTTTTTTCCAAAAAAATTTCTAGTATGTAAGCTATTTCGATGTGTTTTTTTACATGAAAATGATTCAAAGCCTATACAATCATCTAATTAAATAAATCGATAACCATCTATTTAAATAAAACAAAAAAATCGTTAATAATAACAAAAAAAGAGATCGGAGAAATTAAAAGATGAATACAGATCAAGATATTTAATCACACAAAATAAAACATTCACCGAAATGTGTTTATTGAACTTATTTATTTAAATTAATAAAAGATAAATCTGCATCGTAAAAAACTTGTGACCTAAAAGATAAACACAAATGAAATCGAATGAATAAACTCACACCCTGAAAAAATATTACTCAAGGCTGAACTTATCAGAAATATTATTTAAAAAAACAATATTATTTATTTTGAAAAACAAAGTTCATTTGTATAAAACAAAAAAAAATATTATAGATAACTTAGAATAATATCTTGAAAAAACAAACATAAACAAAACAATTTTGAAAAACACTTATATTCTAAAAAAACATGCAAAACTCATGACTTAAGTCATGAGACCAGGATAAATTCATAGAAAAAAATTGAAAAAAATCACAAAACTAATATTAAAAAAAACTAATGCAAAATGATAAGATCGCACGAAATTGAATCCCTAACAAATAAAATATTGAAAGATGAAACCATGGGGAAAAAATCACACAAAACAATCTAAGAAAATTAATGAAAGAACAAACAAGAATTTTCAATTGAAGGGTTAAATTTAATTGATAATAGCTTTAACAAAAGGAAAAAAATCAAAAGAATGAGGGTTAAATTGAAAAAAGTAAAACAACAAAAACTTTAATTTAATGATGAAATTGAAAGCTAAAAAAGCTTTTAACAAAAGAGCCATGAAAAAAAATCAAAATAATAAGGACCGGAATGAAAAATAAAGCATATGAGAAATTGTAATTGAAGGACTAAATTGAAAATAAAATTTCTATAAAAAAATAAGAACAAAATTAAAAATTAAAAGAATAAGGACTAAAATTAAAAAAACAAAAAAAAGACAATTGTGTATTTTACTTGGCAAAATAGGGAATAGGAGGAGGGGAAAAGGAATGACTACCAATGACAAAATGGACATCAAACGTTGTTACATGCTATATCATGTGGAAGAGGACATGGTGGTGTATCAAAAAAAGAGCAAAAAGTCAAGTTTGACCACCAAGTGGTGTCACATGCGCCACTTGAATGGCACGGACATCACTCATGCGCCAACAACTCTTTTTATTAAAAAGTCAACATGAAAATAGTAAAACACTTCCATGATCTTGGTAGTTACCCAAAAAACCATGTACAAGTACAAAAATACTCTCAAAAACAAACTTGATTTTTGGTCTTTTCTAATGCTGAAATCATACTTTAATTGTACATGAATAATGGAAAAACCAAAAAAACTCTTGACCAATAGCCTAATAATTTTTTGACTCTAAATATAAAAAAATATTTTTATTGTTTAAAAGTTGATGAAAAGTCAAAAAAAAAAAACATTTTGGTCAGCAACTCTTAAGTTTTGTTAATTCTAAGAGTAAAAAAGTATTTTTACTGTACAAAAACAAAACCTAGATATTCTTGAATAATCTTTTAATAATCAATTAGCTAATGAAAAAGACCAAAGCATCCCCACCCCTAAAGCTTTCTTTTTCTTCACTCAAGGGCAAATAAATAATTTCAATATATCAATGCTCAATAAATTATGTCTATAGATACGGTGAAAAATCTGCGCTGTACATATATAAAGACACGAGGGTTTTATGTTATATATATATATATATATATATATATATAATTTGGTCTATCACGTCAAGTTCATGAGATTCAAAACAAAGATCTTAGGATATAATATATATATATATAATTTGGTCTATCACGTCAAGTTCATGAGATTCAAAACAAAGATCTTAGGAAATTAAACAATGTTTTATGGGAAAATAGAATCTAATTGATTAATTCTTATAAAAAAATAAAATTTTTTATTTTTTATTTTTTAAACAGTTTTATGTTTTTTATATATAGTTTGGTCTATCACATCAATTTTATGAGATTCAAAACAAAGATCTTAGGAAATTAAATAATGTTTTATGGGAAAATAGAATCTAATTGATTAATTCTTATTAAAAAAATGAACTTATTTATTTTTGTATTTTTTCACATCTGTGTCTTGTATTTTCCAATAAAAAATAATAGATAAAAAAGGCATAGATAAAATGGACATTGTAATTTACAATTAAGAAGTATAGATGAAATAAAAAAAAATAAAAATAAAAACTCATCGCACCAACGATGATGGTGATAGAAATACTTGAGACACAATAAATAAAAATAATATATTATTTTTTAAGAAAAAACATTTACCTTTTTTATTTTTATTATCATCCCTCTATAGAAATGGAATTAACGTTTAATTTTCGATCACATTCTCACTCTTCATTTTCATTTCGATTTCATTCATTTCAACAAAATACCTATCAAATTAAAATAAATATTTTTTAATTTAAAAACCATAAACTACTTTTTTACCATGATGGGAAGGAAGGTGCTGGCCACGGCGATGGCTGCACCAACAAGGGCGGTGAAGGGATCCTAGCACCTGCTAACAATCGAGAACTTGTGATCCCCTAGCTTTATCAAGAGGTTAGCTGTCATACTCATTCGAGGACTAACTCAAAAAAAAGCCTACGTCACTAGATCAACAGGTAAATCCATGTCAATCATTTTTGTTTGCATGTTGTGCACGAGAAATATTACCCGGTGAAAGAACCAAAAATGGCAATATGAAGCTTTTTACAACCCGTATCATTGGTAATGACTCGAGACAATTTCTGAAGCTGCCATGGAAGTATAAAGAGGAAGCAGTGGGGGAGAATGTGGTTCAACCTCCCACTCTAATACATACTACAGATATTTCAAACCTATGCCATTGGACAAACAGTAACACAGAGGTCCTATAATCATATCAAATACATGAGGGATCATAGCACATTAACAATAACATAAGAAAAGGAGATATTGGAATCAAAATTCAAATCCCATTGTTGTATCAATATGACACTATCAAAGTGATAAAATTTCTTGGTGCGAGACGATGGAGTGCATAATGAAATGTTGACTTGTCACTGAAGAGGGGGAAAATGGTCTCCTCATGCTTTTACAGAGTACAGAATCAATGGCTGCCAAAATTGAGGGAAAAAAAAATTAAATGCATTGATAACAATACCAGAAACAAAGAGTTGCCCTCGTAGATCTAAAATGAGTTCCAGCCTAAAAGGAGGAGGCAGTTCAAAGCAATGAACTTGCTGCATCAATCTCATGGCTTTGACGGAGTTGGGGAAGATGGAGGTTTCAAATCTGGGTACTGCATAAAAAAATTAAAAAGAAACATTAGTGATCACTAGAAAGAGTATTGCTTCTAAACGCAAATGCAGTTGCCTGATGGTTATATTGCTTCTTGGCAACATTTGCAGGCATTCTCCACCTGTTTCTTTCACCCTTTTTGAAAGGACAATTGACAACTGTGTCACTGTGGATATGGGCACCACATCAGAATTCATGAGATTTAAATACACTTTTACGAGGTTCAAAATGTGATCAAACTGGAGTGAGACATGGGTTGCTGAATTGCTGTTTTACTAGTATACTATATTTGCCTTGAGTGCTACTCATTTAAAACTATAGAAAGGAAACACCCTATCTAGACATTTGAATTCCCTGCTATTTTGTAAGATCATATTTGTATTAGGTCTGTTTGGATATTGGAACTAGTGTGAAAATTGGCAACAGGAATATCAGATACTTCCTCCTTTACTTTTTTATTTTATTTCATTTTCAAAGCCAAATTCTGATAAAATTTTGTTATTTTTCTCCAATTCTCACTCCAACTACAGTCATAACATGTAATGTATCAAGTCAGGACTCCAGCTAGAAAATCACCATTTATGCTTACAAACCACTGGCTCCAAAACATGATTTACGGATGCTAATTTTTCACTTTAAACAGGGTTGTGATGCTCATCTCATGTTCTTATGCAATCGTATATAAGGGTTAGATAACCTGAAATCAATGTCCACGTGTGTTTGCACATGTGTGTATGTGTGTGTGGGTGAGGGAGGGAGGGAGGGAGGGTGTCTTACCTTAGGGTAAGGAGATCTGAAATCGATTTCCACATGAGGTGTGGATGTCATGGGCTTGTTTATATGCCCATTGTCCACACTTTGGCTTCCTTCCAGAGGGAAACTAGTAGAAGAGGGTATGCCATCCTCACCATCATTTTGCTGAGCAACTCCTCCATTAACTCCAAGTTGTGAAACTTTAGCCTTCTTTTTCTTCTTCTTAGGCTTCATATGTACAGAAGGTGGCAAAAGGGTTTCCTGTATTTCCTATATAAACCAACACAAATCTATGAATAGAAGAACAAGCAATTTCCATAGGCAGATTTCTCCATCCTTCTCTTCATCTTCTTCCACATAAATAAGGACTACTAAAGAAATACATGCACAGAACAAACATTCACATCTGCTCATACAAAGAAAAAGAAGGCCTTAATACACGCACCATATGCCTTTGTGCACTAAATTAAATGAGAAATCTTTAAGGCTTCACTCTGAGGGAAACAATAAACTGGAAGCAAGTATCAGGTTTGCCAGAAAAATGTCATCAAAGGACAGATTTGTCAAACCTATATACCAAGTGATAAAATTGCTCTCTGTCAAGTGTCAACTCTCTTTTGTTCACCTCACAGGGGCAACCTTTTATGTGGTTCTCAAGTTTTCCAAGTAGGATTCCAACAATAATATGTAAAATTCAAACACCTAATTGTTGTCCGGACAATAAATCCTCAGCAAAATAACAATTGTTTCCTTTTCATGCTCACAGACTACTATTGAATTGGCTGGAAATTGATGCAATAAATTCAATAAGCAAAAAACTCTTGTATCTTAGGTACTTTCCGAGTGCTGTCTCGAGGAGCTGAAAGCTTGTAAATGCCATGCAGATGCATGTAATCCAAGCCAGTCTCTCCAATTGTAGGGAGATAAAGATACAGTGACCCCAATGTTAATCCTAGGTAATGTTTCATAGGCTACAAGAAATCTATAATTACGGGTTAACAGGTAACAAATATAAAATCATCTAAATCTAAATGAAAACAGAGCTCTATGAGCAGAAACTATGATGTAAGCATTCAAAGCTAAAATATAAAAAAACATTAGAGGAAAAAATAACAAAAGAACCATACCAACCAGCCCTTTTTGCCCCTGACACCGCCCCTGATTGCATAAGCCTCTTTGAATCCGTTCTTGAACAGCAACTCAGCCACTCTCATTGAATCACCATCAAAACTACCTTACACGCAAGAAGCGGAAACAAATGACACATTAAAGACATGCTTTATGCAAAAGAAAAAAGAGACTAAATCAGAAACTCAAGTGCTTAGCTCTATAATTCAGTCGACATTCCGAAGAGTAGAATAATAAAGCAGCAAAATTCAAGTTCAAGTTAAAGAACTACCATGGCATTGATTATAGCACTTACTTGTCCAAAATACACAAGCTGGTATTTGCTGGGTCTTGAAAATTCTTCAAGACATTCTTCACAAACCCGCCTTCATCTCCCTCAGGGAACTCAACCTGAACCACACTCTTATCGAACATCTTCAAATTGGGAGACCCCAGCGCGACCACGCTCCTCCTGTCCCGAATATCCAAAAGCTGGGCATCCGGGTTATCCCGTAGTTTCCTAAATGCATCAATGGCAGAGACAAACTTGTACTTTCTCAAGTACTCTTCAGTAAGAGGTATAACAACAAGCCAAATGAATGTACAGCCAGCAACAAAAAATGGGTTTTTGTTGAAGAAGTCATCAATGGAGACCAAGATTGATTCCAAGTTTATTTTGTCTGAGACTTGCTCAGTTTGGGAGGTTAGAGTTTCAGAAGCTAGGCAAGGAAGAGAAGTGAAGAGCTGAATGGTAGTGAAAGAGAAAGTGGTCTTATTTGACACAAGTGAGAGAGGATTTTGGAGAGAAGACTCTTTGGAAAAAGTAAATTTGCTTAGATGAGAATTGGCTTTGGAGTTGGTAGCAGGTTTTAGGGTTTTAGGGTTGTTTTGGATGGGTGGAGAAGAAGATAGTAAAATGGAAAGAGACTCCATGATCGCCATGAGAGGACAGAGGAAGAGAGATGAGATAAGGGCGATTGCCAATGGATTGGGCCAACAAGGATAAAGGACCGGTGCTACGACTTGAGATTCTGAAATGGGCTGTGGTTGATGGGCTCTACTTGGCAATGAACAAATCCACACAACGTCTTGATTGGGTTTTTATAGTGTCCCCTTGTATCGAGATAAGAGTTTGTTCGGAAATACGGTAGAATGTGTTTTTTTAAATTTTAAATTTTTTTTAATATTAATATTAAAAATATTTTTTTAAAATAAATAAATATTATTTTAATATATTTTTAAATACAAATTATTTTAAATTAACCACCAGTTAACTATCATAATACCAAGAGGGTACTTGGCAGTGTGGTAGCTGTTGCTTTTCAAATAACTTTTAATTCCGAAATGCATACCAATAATTTTTTTTATTTTTAAAAAATTATTTTTGACATTAGCACATCAAAACGATCCAAAACATATAAATCATAATAAATTTTAATAAAATTAAAAAAAATTAAAATTTTTGAGAACAAGATTCTAAACACATTCCAACCTTAATCATGTTGGTAACTAATAGTGATTTGTTGATCCAAAATTAATAGTGATTTGTTGATCCAAAATTGGTTTGGGCAAAGTTTTTTTTTCAAGTGGACTTTGATCCAATTAAATTGTTATGGAAAAGTGTTTTTTAAAATATTTATATTTTTAAAAATTCATTTAACATCAATATATAAAATTGATATAAAATCATTAAAAAAATAATTTAAAACAAAAAATAAAATAAAAATCTGTAAAAACATTATTTAAATAAAAAACAAACACACTTGAAAGTGACATGAACTATTATCCGGGTTAGATCCCAGGAGCTCGGGTGAGTTAGAGAAAGAAGGGAGCTGAGAGAAGGGAGTAAGCTTCCCTCCAGTTGAAGAGTGAAAGTGGGGGGCTGGAATCTAGATGGGCTTGTCATTCACGATATTAGCTAGCAGAAGCAACAGCTGGTTGCTGCCTTTTCTCCATTGAAGTTATACAATGGAGCTCATCGCTCTATCCCTTTTTTACTCATTTGTCTCCCAGATTGCTCCACTTCATGCACACCATAGTCATCCCCAAATTGATGTGTTCAAATGAATTTTTTCGTAAAAAAAAGAGAGCTGGAGAGAACAAAACAAGACAGAAAATTGTAAACAGAAAATACACAGAAAACAGAGTGCATATATTAGAGGATCAAATTATCTCTAGTACAGCAAATTAACAGAGCAGGGTTTTTTTTTGGGTTTTTTTAGATACTAAATTCATTCATACAACATCAACGAGCTGAAGGGTTAAGGCTAGCAGTTAAAATGAGGATCAAGGTCACCTTTTCGCCATCTTTACTAACTAGTGAAGATACGGGGTCTGATACTGGTAGCCATTTCCAAAGTAGTTGCCATGACTGGGAGAGAAGTTGTAAGTCGCAGAACTCATGAGTGGGGGAACATGGTTGTCAGCAGGTCCAGAGTAAATATATGGTCTGTCATACACGTACTGTGGATACCTATCAGGTACTCTGGGATAGAAAATCTTCTCAGGAGCATTGTTAGTGACGCGGGGCCCACATCCGACAACGCTGGCACGAGGTCTCTTGGGTTGAGGCTTGGCAACTTCATTTGCCCTCTTCTTGTCTGCCTTGGCCTTCTCTAGCTGATGAAGGCGCTTTTGGAGGGGATCCACAGGATACTGCTCCTCAAGTTTATGCTCTTCAATGCATTTGATCACAGCCTTGAGGGCAGTCAGCTCTCGTTCATTGACATCATTCTGAAGCGATAGAAAAATCCTTAAAAGAAAACTCAAAAGTGCTCAGAAGGGATGTTGCATGAATGTGGTTTGACAACAAAAGCCAAGATAAGGTTTCAATGGCAATTGTTCTTCAACATGTATGCATAACAAAATCATCTATCCTTTTCTGACATCTAACTATAAAGCCCATTTTTCATGTATAGTACGCATAAGATTTGTTATAATTCATTTGGGTGGGGAAAGGCCTTAGCATTAGCAATCTATACCGATCATATAGCAATAAGTTGGAATTATCAGACAACAAATTATAAAGGAAACAACAATTTACATAAAATACACAACAGCACACATCAAATTGCCAAGAGATAATTGTAGAAAGGAAAGGCCAATTCAATTAATGTAGCTGAGACAGAACACGCACCTGCACAGTGGTGGGAGATGCATTTCCAGGCTTGCCTGGTGAAGCAACTTTTCTCGCCTCCTTCAAGTATGATTTCAGTAGAGGTACTGGTGAGAACTGTTCCATCAAGTCAAAAGCAAAAGCCAAGTTAACTGCATCGATTTGCCTTCCACTATTCACCAGTACTTCAATTACACCTGAAGAATTGATGTGTAGGAGAAGTTAAAATGACAGAACGTCAATGAGCAATAAGAAGTAGAAGAATTGACAAAACAAAGGAAACAAATAGCTTCTATACTCCTTGTAGTTTGCAAAAAAATTATTTGTCCAAGGCACGAGCTTAACAATTGAGCAAAGGCCAAGAAGATCCATGCAAGGTTGCTTTATATAAGAATCCAAAAAAGGAAAATTTAGATGCTTAGGTTAATAATACCAAAGTGAAGTCATTGAATCATCACAATTCTAATCTAACACGGCAGTTTCATATTTTTTCTGTAAGGGAAGATTTCATATTCTCTTCAGTAATGAGGTTTTTAACACGACGGTGCCACAATTTCTGTGCATCATCTACATTTTCAAACTTAAACCATGATATGCTTCCTGCTACAGTGATTAAAGTGCAGCAGGATTTCAACAAACCTGGCATTCTCTCTGATAGCCCAAGAAATCGACATAGTTCTGCTGCTTGGCGACGACGAGAAACCATTGGTATTAGCCTGGATATTTCTTCCACATCAAAATCAGAAGCAATCCCAAATGTGGCCAGAAGTTGCAAAAAGGCATGTGCCTCCAAGGAGTTCCCGTTGTTAGCATCCACATCCAAAGAGTCCAATTTTGGCTTCCACTCTTCAGCAATTGCCTTTGCCTGATCTTTAACATCTTCTGAAATTAAGTCAGATACAGAAATGAGATCTGTATACATTAGCAAAATGCTAAGGCATTCCATCAACATGATACAGGTTCGGCGGAGACCCAATAAGGTTGAATCTTTCTTTCCATCAACATTTGCCACTTCCTTGGGGTAGAAATCTTCGAGAGAGTCCAACACCAACTGGGCTGGGTTTACTGCAGCCTTCAAAGCAAGTGGGATTTCCTCCTTGAGGACAGCAAGGTTCTTACGGTTATCAGATATAAATTTGTGCAGTCCTTCTGAGTCCATCTGTTCACATAGTTTGACTAACTGTGGATACTCCAAATTTCCATTTTCAGAAGGATCTATTATTTCTCCTAAGTTACTTTCAGCAGTCATGGCATCAGGTGGTTGGTCATCAATAGTTGGTGACTCACATTGGCCATCATAAGGCACAGCAGCAGGTTCTGCAGATGATACTTTCCTGTGCTTCTGTAGAGCATTCGCAATGGCAAAGACAGCAGCATCTTGTTTCTCTTGGAGCTTCTCCAATGAAGCTTGTTCCTTGGCCATAACGGCAGCTTCCCGCTTCTCTAATATTTCCCTGGCTCTCCTAGTTTTGGTTTCATACTGTTTTTCTTGATCTTCCAACTCATGAAACCGCCTCTTCAAAGATCTTTCAAGCCCATGGAAATGTTCCTCAAGTTCTTTCCATTTCAGGTTGAGTGTTACAGCCCGGTGACTTTCAAGTTCAGCAAATGCTTTCTGAAGTTGCTGTATCTTAGACGTTGTAGAGTCCATGAGTGTTGCAACTGGTTCAGTATCTTCCATAGCAGAAAGCTGAGGAGGAAAATGAGAGAAAGGATGTTAGAAAACAAAAGAAATGTTATTTATAATATTTTTTTCGGAAAAAGGACGTATATTGACAACAATCATACACATTAGATGATGCAGATGGCTTTCTGATAAACAGAACAGATCAATGCAATGCCTGAAGAAACAACCAATCAAACTACAAGGAAACAATAAACTGGAGAAAAAGAAATACATATATCAAGGTTCACACGAAATGACAGGCCAGGCACTTACATAAAGTTGCTCATCAGTCATCATACTAAAACAGTAGCAACATTTCTTTCTAACATCTTTGAAGACCAAATTATGAAATTTGATGTCAGAATTCTGCAAGTTTTGGGTATTAAGTTCTACTCTAGGGTGTTACATGCCTACTCGGTCATGTGAAATAAACAACATGTACAACAAATGCCATGGCTAAATTCATGAATCACTGTAAACTGGACACTGGCATCAGAACTACCTTCCATACACAACCAATGCCAGCACACTGACTTTCAGGTTTGCTATAATATGCATTGGGTAAGTGTATATAAGATAGTCATAACATGTAAGTCCCCCTTACACAGCAGATTTGGAACAAAGCTGCTCCCATCCACAGACTCAAACAATCTGAGGAAGTAAAAACAGAGAATAAGATAGAATACATCATTCCAACCATTGCTTCTGATGCACTAGAGGGGAACCAGACTCAAACAGAGCATATAGTTGTTGTCAAAGGAGTTTTTTCTTCTATTATCATTTTTCAGAACATTTTATTTGACCAGGGAACGGAAGAATGGCAGCACAAAAATCATTATCAAAGAACTTAAACAAATGCTGATTTGAATTTGAGGTTGGAGGCATTGCGCAGGAACAGGCCTACAAACTTAAACAGATAGCTTTCCAAAACTATTATAAACTAATTTGAAACTAACAATTTAAAATCATTAAAGCACCAAGATAGTAGATGGAACCATCTAAGGCGCTTTGCTAAGCCTCATTTCTTATTCTCTTTGAACTACAAGGAATTTATTGAATGAGATAAACCAAAAATCCTTCGAATGATCCACCATGCTAACTCGGTGTCAATTTCATTAGAGACTACAAATCCAAGTGAATAGAAAGTAACAACCCCACAAAAAGCTTTGTTAGAAAGAAATATAATGCCGTGCCAAGATTTTATATTACTTTTTAACACATTATATAAACAATTACAGGCCAATCTAGGTTCATAAAGTAATTTGTGTAACCTAAAATGATGACATACGAAAATAACATTACAATCTCTATGACACATCTCTTCCTAACCAGAATTGACAGTACACGTGAAGATCCAGTAAAGTCTTTGGTCGGACATACCCTGAAACATTAGGGAAAATCCATATTTGGATCACTTTTTTCAGAGCTTTAATGGTCTAGCACAAATTATAAAGGTCTTACAATTACATATCAAATTGAAGTAAGAAAATGTTGCCCGCAATCTCATTTTTCATGAGCTTGAATGCCAAACAACTCCACAACAGAAGTTTAACACCTCGGTCAGTAGTCTAGCGTGTGATGAAGTTAAATTCAGTACACAAATGTCTACACACACCACCAGATATCTCGAAACTCTAAACAGCATTAAGTTAAACCTCCGAAATGTTTAAGACTTGAAACCCAGTATAGTAACAGTAAGCGAAAGCAAACGCCAGCTCAAAATATATCAGACAAGCAAGAGGGCTTACCGCTGATTCTGCTGCACACTGAAATCGACCCACAAGTAAGAGATGGTGCAAAATTAGACTAACAAGACGCCTGGAAACCTGAAGAAAAAAAGCCTTTACCATCAGAAAAACAAACAGAAACTTCAAACCCTTATAGAGTAACAGTTAATCGTCTTCCAAGTATAAGCACATCTGAGCTGAAAGGGTAGAAATTCGAGAAATTCCAGAGCTAATTTTGGTGCAAATAAACAAAGGCGATCTAGAAATAGTATTGTATCTAACAATCTAGAGAGATGAGAGAGATAAGAGTTGAAATAGTGAGTTACTTGCCTGGGTGAAATCGAGCAGCGAAGCAATCAATCCATGGCGGATTGGATTGGATTGGATTGGATTGGATTGGATTGTTTTGGGTGTGGGTACGGCTAGGCTAGCTTTGGCTGCTAACCCTTCAATCCCTAGAATAGAAATGAAAGAGAGGAAAGTTAAGAGAGGAGGGGGCAGGAAAAAGGCGGTGTGTGATATCGCAGCCTTCGCTTTTTCTTGTCCACTCCCTTTTTTGCTATTTGCACTACTATGTGTGCTTTGTCTTCACGTCTAGTGGACACAATGCTGTCAAACTCGATGTCGGGAAAAGGACATATATTGAGTTGGGTAAAAATTATTTTTTAATTTTTTTAAAAAAAATAAATAAATATATATATATATATATATATATTAATATGATTTTAAAATATTTAAAAATTAATAAAAAATTAAAAATTTCAAAAGCATTGTTGAGTAACTATACCATGGCATGTCCCGGATAAAAATCTAGATTATAGAGCTAACTTATAAATTATTAGATTAATTTATGTAAATTAAAATAATTTCCTTATTATTCACATAGTCATATTTAATCAAGTCAAATAAATCATTAAAAATTAAATTTAATGTTAATATATCTTTGAATGTAGATTAAGTATATGTTTGGAAGTGTGTTTATGATTATGATTTAAAGTGTGTTTTTATTTAGAAATACATTAAAATAATATTTTTTATTTTAAAAAATTATTTTTAATATCAATATAAAAAAATTTAAAAAATATAATTTCAACACTATTATCTAACACTGCCTAAATTCTAGACTGTATGTTTTTTAATTAACCTGTCCCGGCCAATTTTACCAGCCAAACTCTCACTTTTTTCTTTTTTTTTACTGTGCTAGGTATTTAATTTTAAGTTTTTACTGTGAGCGTACAGTGGAGAGTGCTCCTACGTTTGGATAATCTATTTTTTAATTTTTTTAATTAAAAAAAAGTCGTGGACCAACATTACAGAGTGAGGATATTTTGTTAAATAAAGTTTTGTTATCAACCCAAATAAACTAATTAAATGTTGATGCCCAAAATAAATATTTTTTGATTGAGCATGGTTGATTGGGCTAATATAATCTATTTAGAATTATAATTACAGTTGTTTTTAAAAATATTTTTCATTTATAAATATATTAAAATAATATTTTTTAAGAATTATTTTTAAAACCAGCGCATTAAAATAATCTAAAACCATACAAAAATATTAATTTGAAGTAAAGAAAAATATAAAAAAATTTTAATTTTTTTAAAACGTTTTTGAAATGTAAAAACAAATAAGGTCTAAAAATTTCAAAAGGCTTGATGAATAGGACTAAATTCAACACTTGGAAGGATAACAAGGACCAATTTGTAGAAAGCCATGACAAACTTCACAGTTTGGAAAGTATTTTGGCATCATATTCCATGGAATTAGGCATTTTTACTGGGGTTTAAATTGTAGATCGTTATTTAGGAAAATAATATTATAGCAAAAACTATATTATTAATTAGTTTAGTTTTTTATCCAAGTTTGTTTGGCCATTATCTGTCAATTTCAAGTGTTTTCTATCAAACTCTATTTTTTACAATTTATTTTTATTCACAACCCATTGCTTTTTGTTTCCTGTAATCTATATTTTTCATTACATCTTTCTGCTGTATTTTTTATGCAATTTACTTTCATAGTTTTATTGTTTTCTCTAGCTTTCTCCATTACTTTTCTTTGTATTTGTTTTTTTTTTTTTGGGGGGGTTTTAATGTAGTGTCTAGCTTTTTAGTTATTTTTTTCCATTGAAAAACCTTGTTGTTTTATGAGTTTTTTTAATCTAAAAACCTTGAATATTATGTCCAACTTAAATTTCTCGATTTACATATTTTTTTATTTGTGATTGCGATAAAAATTATTTTTTAAAATAATTTTTGCTTGAAAATATATTAAAATAATAATTTTTTTATTTTTTAAATGAATATTTTTAATATCAGCATATTAAAAAAATCTAAAAAATATCAAAAAATAATTTAAAACTAAAAATAAATCAAAAACTTTTAAAAGCCCAGTTAGACCACAAAACCAAACCAATCCTTAAATTTTTTTAATCATATTCAACACACACCTACGGGATAGTTGTTGTTTTTTTTTTAAAGAATAAAAATTAATTAGTAACATAAAATTATTCAATAGAGAAGTTAAAAATCATATGAGAAAATATACGCGTTTTTTTTTAGGAGTTGATGGGTCAAATTAATTCTCTCATCAAATCCCTTTAAGATTGTGTTTATTCACCGAATAAAACTAAACAAAACAATAACGAGTTGTGAAATCATCAAACGTTACCAATTGTCTATTTATCACTCATTTATTTATTTTTATTTATTTGAATAAAAATTGACCAAGTTTACCTATATTTTCATTAAAATTAAAATCTTAAAGCATGATCTTAATTGAAAAAAAAAAATTCAAGTGAAGATATTGTATTTTTTTTGTTTTTACCCGGATATCCTCACATCTTTTTAAAGGATGAGATTAGTTTTATTCGAGGTTTGTAGCTGTTATTTCCAATAAATATATTTCTTGATGATCAAACCTGTATTTTTATTTTTATAGAGATATAGCATCTTAATCGCTAGATCAACACTTTATTAATAGTAAAAATATCATATAAGAAACAAATAAATAAATAAATAAATGTCATAAAATAGAAATTAAACACTAAAATAAATTATTGAAAATTTTCTCAAACACCAATTGAACTTTTACGAAAACTTCACGCGCACACAACAAAAACATACGTGTTCGTCCCATCTTATTTATCATCTTATTTGTGGAGGAGGAAAGAAGTAGAGTGTATCTTTTTGGTTTCAATTTTTCTTCTATTTTTTTTTTCAATGGATTACCGTATAGCATCTAGTTATTATCCACGAATTACAAAGACGTGTGATGTTTTTTTTTTTTTATGTTTTATTAAAGATTAGAAAAAAAAATTAAAAAACTGATTAAAGCGAGAAAACTAAAAAAAAATTAGAAAAAACCGAACCATGAAAAAACCCGATTAGAATTTAAAAAAAAAACTGGTTCGGTTTTATAAACATGAAACCTAAAAAACTGAATTGAACAAGAAAAACAGGAAAAAATCGAGTCAAATCAAAAAAACTAAGCTAAACCGGTTTGAACTGGTTTTTGTTCTAAAAAATCAAACCAAACCCGGTCGGTTTGAACCAGTTTCTGTTTTTTTTAAATTATTTTGGTTTGGTTGCTTTTTTTTTATAAAAACCAAACCGAATCGAAAATGATCACTCCTGTATTTTATACTTTGAAAATACAAAATTTTACTACATGAATGTTTAAAATATAAATTTATTTTTATCTTTTAACTAAATACATTTTTATTTGTATTATTTTATTTTATGCAATTATATCTTTATGACTAACAAGTTCCTCAAACCCAACCATGTGAAAGAAAGAGCTTTCTACCGGCACAAATAGGTTTATTCAACTAGTTCAATTATACTATTTCATGGGGAGTAATTTGAAAATGGCAAGAACAAATACAAGATCATTGCAGGGCATTATTTATCACGTGGCCAAAATCGGACCGTTGATGGTTCCAACTTCAATTTTGTGTCTCACGATGTTGTTGCCGCAATTTTATTTATTTTTTTACCAGCGATTAAAGATATTATTAAATAAGTTTGAACATTAATTAAAATTATTTTTTAAAAGATAATTTTAATGGCATGGTTGCAATATTGATGAATTTAGGAAAATAAATTTTTATGGCATGGTTATAGCAATCATTTTCAACCACAATCTCATTATATTACCAAACAGAAAGCCTCGTTAGCATGGTAATAAAATACCATACAACTTAAAACTTAGGTTGACGAGTTGACCATGTTTTATTGATTTTTTTAATGAATTAATGTTTTTTTAAATGAAAATAATTTTATTTTAAATAATTAAAAAAATACCTGGACTCAGTTCAAAAATAAATTTAATTTAAGCCAGATTATGAGTTAACAAATTACTAAATTTATCGACCTAATTGGATCGGATTTAATAAGAGGAGAAAAAAAAGAAAAACTGGCAGGAATCCAATGGCAAAGGAAATTACATTAAATAATGCTTATGAAAAATACAATATTAAATAGGAGGAAAAAGAAATCAAGTAATTAAGTCAAAGAAACTGAAAACGCCGAGTCCTTGCACTCGCAATTACATGGATTAAGCCTGGAAAAAATGGCCGTCCTTGGTTGACCCAAGAAAACGAGTTCACAATCTCCTCCATCTCTCAGTTTCACACGCCTTAAAATTCATTGCTTTCGCGTTTTAGCCATCTGTATTCATTTCCTGCTTGCTCTCTTCTATTAATCCTGTCAGATATTTACAGACCTGATTGATTGTCACTGTCCTTTTCTTCTTTTTCTCCGTGGAAAAACCGCTGCTTCAATATTTCTGCCATGCAAAAAATTCTCAAGCTTGAAGAAGTGTTTTCTTTGATCTCTTCTGGGGTTGAGGGGTCGTGAATATCTTTATCATCAGGTGCGTCTTTTATTGTTTTTATCGACATATATATCCAAGTCAACCCATCTGGGTCACTGTTGGTTTTCAGTTTCTCTGCTTTACTTCTTGTTGCTACTGCTGCTGCTGCTGCTGTTGATATCTCTATCTGTTGTTATGGAAGCTGATTTTTTTATGTGGGATGGACCCTGAATTTTTGCTTCTTCCTTGCGTTGATCTTGACTTTGTTTTAGGTATTACTGTTATGGAAGCTAGGACTTTGTGGATACGGTTAGTTTGGAGCTCTGATATATGCAACTTATAGCTATTTGGGGTTTTTTTATCATTCTCTTTTTGACAAGAATTTGAGGAAATCTTCGTTGAAACGATGTTGATCAGTCGAGTTTTTAAGGTAGTTATTGTTACTTGCCTTTGGTTATTGCTTAGCTGTAGTCTGAGCTATGGCACCGCCACTGATATTGCTTGCTTGAAGAGCATAAAAGATTCTCTTATAGATACTCGTAATTACTTGAACTCTTCATGGAAATTTGAGAACGCTACCGAAGGATTCATCTGTTCCTTTCTGGGGGTGGAATGTTGGCATCCTAATGAGAATAGGGTCTTGAACATCCGACTTCCGGATATGGGTCTCAAGGGCAGGTTCCCTCTTGGTCTTACAAATTGCACCTCCATAACGGGCATAGATCTCTCTAGCAACGAGCTCTTTGGATCAATTCCACAAAATATCTCTACAATAGTTGGTTATGCCACGTCTCTCGACCTCTCTTCCAACAATTTCTCAGGGGAAATTCCATCAGGTCTTGCAAACTGTTCCTTTCTGAATGTCCTTAAGCTCGACCACAACAAGTTGACAGGCCAGATTCCTGGACAAATTGGGTTTCTAGATCGCTTGAAAACTTTTAGTGTAGCTAATAATCTTTTGTCTGGGCCAATCCCAAGTTCTTTCAATCCCGTTATCTTGACCGAAGAAAATTTTGCAAACAATCCAGGACTCTGTGGGAAGCCTCTTAGCCCTTGCCCGTCCATTTCAAAGAAAACCAACACTGGAATTATTGCTGGGGCAGCAGTTGGCGGGGTTACCATTGCAGCAATAGGTGTGGCAATTGGTATGTTCTTTTATTACCGTAGAATGTCTATGATGAGGAAGCTGAAGAAGGATGATGATCCCGAGGGGAATAAATGGGCTAAGAGTTTAAAGGGAGTAAAAGGCATCAAGGCAAGTTATTCTAACACACTTTTCTTTCATTCTTTTTATTTTTATTTTCTCTCTTCAAGTCAGTTGAGATCCTGTGTTCTATGTTGAAAAATGCAATGACCATCCCTATATTCCTTCTTGGCATACTTGTGGACTTGCTATGTGTTGATTAAGAAGATTTTGTGATTCCAGGTTTCCATGTTTGAGAAATCAGTTTCTAAAATGAAAATGAGTGATCTGTTGAAGGCTACCAATAACTTCCACAAAGAGAATATCATCGGGACAGGAAGAACAGGGGCTGTGTACAAAGCAGTGCTAGAGGATGGGACTCCTCTTATGGTTAAGAGATTGCAGGATACTCAGCACTCGGAAAAAGAATTTGTATCTGAAATGGCTACTCTGGGGAGTGTGAAACATTCTAATTTGGTTCCTCTTTTAGGTTACTGCGTGGCTGATAAGGAAAGGTTTCTGGTTTATAAGCATATGCCAAATGGCACTCTCTATGATCACATACATATTGCAGATGAAAGCAGGAAGCCAATGGAATGGCCTCTGAGACTCAAAATTGGTATAAGGGCAGCAAAAGGATTTGCATGGCTCCTTCATTACTGTAACCCTCGCATCATCCACCGAAACATAAGTTCCAAGTGCATCTTGTTGGACGCTGATTTTGAGCCGAAAATTTCTGATTTTGGACTGGCCAGGCTAATGAATCCAATTGATACACATTTGAGTACATTTGTGAATGGAGAATTTGGGGATTTGGGTTATGTTGCTCCAGAGTATGCAAGAACTTTGGTGGCCACTCCAAAAGGGGATGTCTACAGCTTTGGAACTGTGCTGCTTGAGCTGGTGACAGGGGAGAAACCTACCCATGTGGCTAAAGCTCCTGAAAGCTTCAAGGGGAGTCTGGTTGAATGGATCACACAGCTTTCAAGCAATTCTCAACTTAAAGATGCTGTAGACAAATCTTTGGTGGGGAAGGGTGTTGATAATGAGATTTTCCAGTTCCTTAAAGTTGCATGCAATTGTGTATTGCCAACGCCCAAAGAGAGGCCCACTATGTTCGAAGTATATCAGTTTCTAAGGGCAATTGGGGAGCAATACCATTTTACCACTGAGGATGAGATTCTGATGCCTTCAGATGCTAGTGGCGCTGATTATATGGAGGAACTTATTGTTTCTCGAGAAGGAAGGGAAAATTATTAGAAAGGTACGAGGTAGACAGGGTAATACTTCTTGCATTATTTTATATGTAATTATCTTTTGTTTTGTCTGTTTTAATAAATTCTAATATTTACATATGTGCTTTATTATTATTATTATTATTGCACTCTATTGCGTGGTAGTGTTTGGTTATATAGATGAGTACAGTGGAGACATGTCTCTTGTACTTCCTATTTGTTTTGAAAAAATTCATTCCCAAACCATGTTAGAGACAATCTTGGTCTCTCCAACTAAATATGTTTTTGTCTATTTTATCTTGGGATACCAACCAATCGCATCCTTAGTAATGGGTAATACCTTGGGTTTGCCAGTTTGAGTCTCCGAATGGCCACTTTGTGCAGAAGTGCTGAAAACATGATCATCTCATAATCATCACCAGTTGTTCCACTTTTGTGGGATCTTAACTAAGTAATGGCCTTTTCTCTTCCAATTAAGAAGTCATATTCTGGCCATCAACATATCTATCCAGCTCCATTTCATTTCTGTATCATTAAAATAGTTCTCAATATCACAATTTTGTTTTAAGAGTGTCCTTTCCTTTCATGGGTTGAGTATAGGATTTCTCATCACAGGTCGTTCCACAGCCCGTGGAAGATGTAATAACTCCATAATTGTTCTTGGAATTACTATCTTGTGTATTAAATATGCGTCCTTTTCTTTCTCAGATTCATTTTAGCTGTGCTCATAGCATTTGAAATATGATGTTGAGTTCTGCATTTAGTTGGATGGTGACAATCACTCTTAAACACGCATAATTGCAGTAACCGAGTTGGTAAACAGTTCTCTGTGAGGAACTCATCCTTCCCTTAGAATATGAAACCCGTTGTGATAGTGAACCCGGGATCACAGTTCTGCATGCCTTGTTTAGATTCTTACTATTCACAGTTGGCGTTCTGCTTCTTTAGATCCCTCTTTTCAATCATGAATGTTAGAAGTGCAAGTGAAACTTTGCTCTGGTGGAAAACATGGTATTATGTTGCCAGTTACGTTCACGCCCCGGAAGTAAATATTTTATCTAGCTCTTCAAATTCAAAGGAAGGAATCAGTTAATCACAATGAGCTGCCAACGAAGTTTTCAGAGATTTTATAAACTCTGTAACAGATGGGATGGCACCATGTTCAACAGCTTGGAACACTTGTCAACCTGTAGCATTTTCACCTTGCTTTACCATGCATTCCTGAACTCCAGATGATCAGAGATGAAAAGGTGTTCTAAACTGCAAAATGCCACCTGAGGTGCGTTTTACAACGTGTTAAGGAAGTATTTCATCACATAGCAACCACTGATCGATATAACTCCTGATAATCTCAGATGAAAAGGTGTTCTAGGCTGCAAAATACCACCTGAGGTGCGTTTTCCACTGTGTTAAGGAAGTATTTCATCTCATAGCGACCCCTCATGCTCATGGATATAGACTTCGAGTCTTCGATTCATTGATATATCCTTCAATACAGCAAAACCCTATTAAATGTACACTACCAACTCTGAGTACCAAGTCCTTAACGCAACCCGGCAGTGGAATTCTTGTGTCGTGTGGGAGATTCGAGCATGGTTATGATAACTGGTTCGAGACCCAGTCTTGAGCTGGGAAAAAATAATTATCATTTTAGATAAATTTTTTAAAATCAGTGATCAAGTTTCACCTGGGTTTATCATTCGAGTTTGACAAAGTTAACTTGACCTCGGACTGAATTGATTAACCGAGTTAGATTACTATGAATTCGAGGCTCAGGGCTCTTGAGAATGACTGAGCCTTTATATCAGACATATCTGCTATTGCTGTGTCATAATTAGTTAGGTTTAGAAAGGGCATTTCATTAGGATACGAAATCGAGACAGGACTTGTTGCTCAGAAACGCTGCCATTGCTCCCTGTCCTTGAATCTCCTTCTACTTCAGCACCCCATTGCCAAAAGCTACGGAGGTTGGAAGTGATCCCCGAAGATACTAGCTCGAGCTCCCAACAGTTAGTTAAATAAAACAACCTTAAGCATTCGGTCGGCCGAGGCTTCGTTGTTTTTCACAAGTTTTTATATTTATGGCGAAACAAATGCAATAAAATGTTTGGTAGCAAATTAAATTATATTTTATATTATGAAATTTATTAAAAAATTGAGTTTGAAA
>Ga0325411_1001917_pt1 | contig 23304 bp, 10 predicted proteins | sample PopdelMetagenome_13_FD_206181 | JGI IMG/M metagenome (GOLD analysis project Ga0325411, IMG submission 206181) | Populus deltoides microbial communities from Bellville, Georgia, United States - Xylem-PdIQD-R4 | ecosystem: Host-associated > Plants > Phyllosphere > Stem > Wood/Secondary xylem... | reverse complement strand
GGGGGGCTTGCTGGTTAAGAACCATGGAAGGAGAGAATCAAGAGATGCAGAGAGCAAAAGGAGGGAGAGATGCAGAGAGCAAAGTAAAGGGAGGGGCAACGACTGGTTTTTATGTTTATGAATGCTATTTTATAAGGTTAGAAAAAATATCCTATTTATACTTGCTTTTTTTAAAATGTTGGTCTGGTTGAACTGGTTTAGTTTGGTTTAGTTCAATCGGTTTCAGACTTTGAAAACTGAACCAGAATTTTTTTATGATTTTTTAATCGATTAATTATGTTTTTTTTGTTTGATTTTTTTGGTTATTTTTTTTGGTTTTCTCGGTTTATTAGTTTTTTTGCTCACCCCTAGTTTTTTTTTTCCTATCAAATTTGATCCTCATTTTTTTGATTGCTATTTTTTTTACTTTAGAAAATTTTTTAAATCAATTTTTTATTTCTTCCTTCAATATTAAATTGGTTAGGAATTGAACTTTTTTAATTAAACCCAAGTCTATAATTTCATGGGTAGCGAGTTTGAGAGATTAATCCAAGTTCGAGAGATTTGTCAGGTTTATATGTTTTTTCCCTCTTTTTTTAAACTCGTGGTAGCCCTTCAATTTTGTTCTTTATATGTTAGATTTGGTAATTGTTTTTTTTATTACTATTTGTTTTATTTGAGAAAATTTTTATTTTTTTTATGATTTCATTCTCCTTTAGTTTTCTTTCCTATAAAATTTAATCTTCATTCTTTTTATTGCTATTTTTTTTTTACTTTAGAAAATTTTTTAAATTCATTTTTTTATTTCATCATTTAATATTAAATTATTTAGAAATTAAGCTTTTTTAATTAAGTCCAAGTTTAGAATTTCATGGGTAGCGAGTTTGAGAGATTAACCCAAGTTTGGGAGATTTGTCAAGTTTGCATGTTTTCCCCCCTTTTTTTAAACTCGTGTTTTTTTTTTAATTTCATCATTCAATATTTATTTTATTAGAGATTGGGCTCCATTATTTTTTTTATTTCCTTCCTATAGGGCTTTTCATTAATTTTAAAAGTAACTTGGATTATCTCAAGTTTCTTATTTGTTGTTCTTTGTTAAATTTATCATTTTAAAAGAAATTTTGTTTTTGAATTAAATCAAATTAATTGATTGAATATAAGTATAAGATTTTCTCTTCATAATATTTTGTTTGATTTGCTTTCTATGTTGTTGCTCTGACAACACGTGCGGCATTTTTCGATGTTGTTGTGCAACTTTTCACCGTGGCATTAGAACCGTCTTAATGAGCTCTTTCTGGCAGTGTTCATGACAAAGCAACGATGAGTTTCTAATACATTTTTCTTTCTTTTCCTTCCGAGTATGATATTGACAGCTCAATTTTTTATAGTAAATTATTACTATTTTTTTTCTTAGCTTTATTTATCATCGATGCTTTTTTTAACCATATTATTAAATTAAGTGAACTTGTTGAACCCAATCAAGTTAAAACCCGGGTCTCAAGTTTTTATTGCTTTTTTAAAAATTCTAGCATTGCCATGATATTTTTTTATAATAAAAAAATTTGACATGATACACAATATAACTACTTATCTAGTGATAAACTATTGTCTAAAATAACAAAGCTTTGCTATCATGACTATGATATTACTAAGGGAATGTATATTACAATACATACAAAATGATCTATACATTAATTATTATCATAAAAGTATTATAAATTTTTAAGAACTTTACTTGTAAATGATAAAATATATTTAAGGATGTCATAACATTTACTATTAGGCATAGATTATAAATGTCAATATCAAAATATATATTATTAGCACATTAAGTTTAGATTTTAAGAGCATATTTAAAAGTAACAATAAAAACTATATTTGATATAGTATTTACTAAATTATTGATTTACTTTATGCCATGAGTCAGTCAAATTTTTCTTGAACATAAAAAAAATTTAAATGTTGCTAACATTTTTTTTCTAGTGGAAAAAAAATTAAACTATATGGTAGTTGACTTGATGTGATCTAGTTGACTTTGCAAGTTCAAAAGCAATTTGAACAACTTGTAAAAACATAGTTTGTCTCAATTTTTTTTTCAAGATAACATCTTTTTTTAATATTAAGATAGCAACATATTGGATTGGCTTGGATTAACCCGAGTTAACATGTTAAATCCTCGACCCGGGTTATGAGACTATGATAACCTTATAGAAAGCAAATCAAAACCAATTATGAAACTTAATTCCCAATCAACCCAGTGTTGAATGATAAAATTGAAAAAAAATCAATTAAAAAAAGGACATAAAAAAGTGACTTGGGTTAATTTGTCAAATCTGCGACCTAAATCATAAAATTGAGATAACCCCATAGAAAGTAATTCAAAACAAATTACGAAGTTCAATTCTTAGTCAGCCTAATGTTGAAGGATGTGATTAAAAAAAACATAAAAAACAAATCAAGTTAATCTGCCAAACTTATGACTTGGGGTAATTAGACTGAGATAACATCATATAAAAAGTAAAAACAACCTGTGCTAAACTACCAAATCCATGACTCTGATTATGAGACTGAAAAAACCATATAGAGAGCAAATTAAAATAAATTATGAAGCTTAATTCTTAATCAAACCTATCGGAACCAGTGTTGAGTGGTGAAATTTATAAAAATTTTGATTAAAAAATGAGCTAAATCAACCTGGATTAACTCTTTATGCACCATTCCCGGGTCATAAGACAGAGATAACATAATAAAAAAGTAAAACAAAACAAATCATAAAACCTAATTCTCAATCAAACATAATATTAAATGTTAAATTAAGAAAAAAGTCAATTAAAAAACAAAAAAAAACCGAGTCAACTGAGTTAACATGTTAAACTCGTGATCTAAATTATGAAATAAGGATAACCAAATAAAAAATAAATTCAGTATTAAAGGACTCATGACTTTAGTTATGGGATCGATATAATCTTTAAAAAAATTAAAAAAGCTTTTTTAAAAAAATTAAATAAACAAGGGTCAATATTAAAAATCCCTTCTCTTTTAGTTAGTTTTTTTTTTTTGGTTAATGTTAATAGAAAATAATTGATGGTATTTTAATTATAAAAAATAGAGTAAAGAAAATGTACCATTCATAGCTTCACCATTTCGGACTTTAGGAGCCAAACCCTCGGAAGCCCTACATTCAAAAGTAAAAACGCCACCACCCAAAGGCAAAGACCTCCTAGACAAGTAGCGGAGGCACCGCACTCACTCACTCTCCAGTCCACTACTAGAGAACTACACACAGAAAAACTCCTAAAATGACCAAAATACAAGCTTACGAGGACTTCGTGAAGGTCCACGGCATCCTTTTAGCAGCCTCAGGACTACCTCGTACACTGCACCGCAAACTGTTCGACAAACTTACTTCCGAGACTTTCGATGGCGGCGCCTACTTCCAAGTCGACCCATGCCAGGATGGCCGTCAGAGGCGCCTCCTCCTTACCTCTGCCGCCTCCATGCCCAAAGATTCCAACGTTTTTCTCATTGACCACGCCTGGACTTTTCGCCTCTCCGATGCTTATAAACAGGTACTAACTACTAAATTTTTGTACTTTTATTGTATTGTTTTAGTCAAGTGAGTTCAATTTAATGCAAAGGTTTTTCAGTTTTGAGAGGTTTCTTTGTTTATTGGATGCTTTGATTTGTTGGTATTGTTAGAGAACGAACCAACCCAGAGAAAATGATATAGCAATTGTTTAAGCTCTTTTAAAATTGAGTCATTTGAAATGTGATGGTTCTGAGAAATTATGATCATCCCGTGGTATTGTTTTGTGGGTTTTGGGTACTAAAAACTTGTGATTGAAGGTTTTGCTAAGAGTTTTGGAAACAAGCTCATCTGGTGTTTTTGCCTGCTGATGTTTTCTTGATAGAAGTTTCTCTTTTGAAAGTTGCAGCTAAAAATCCTAGCTTTTATTTTATCTGGTCTGGAAAAATTTCTTGTTTTTGTGCTAGGATATGGTTTCTGCTAGTTATCGTTGCTGAAAGTTGACAATCTGTGGATTTTTGTAGCTTCAAGAAGTGCCAGGGTTAGCCCAGAGAATGGCTGCTTTGATGTGTGTGGATATTGATTCAAATTCCGATGTTGAAGAGATAGATGGGGATGGAGTTTCACGAGACAACTATTCAAAATTGAATGTCACTGACATTGTTGAGAATGAAATTGGTTATGCGAAAGAGAGAGGCTATGACACTGTTAAGTGGTTGGAGCTTGAGGAACTTGACATTGACGATGACATGCTTCTCTCTCTTGATTTGTCTAGTAAATTTCCGGTCTGTCACCATTATTGTCCTTTGTTATTTGTATGTTACTATGGGAAAACACATTTATTACTGAAATTGTTTGAGAAACAATATCTCTGGTTTTAAAAAATACTCTAGATATGATGATCTTATTTAAAGCAATACATTGGTATACTAGCTTAGGAGGTGGCAGTGTCTGTTTTGGGTTTTTCTTTTTAATTTGTTCTTAGAATCTTTTTGATCATGCAATGCTCAATATCTACTCCTCGCTTTTGTTTTATTAGGATTTACTAGCACTTAGCCTATATGGAAACAAGCTCGAGAATGTTGAAATAGTTGTGCAGGAAGTTACCAAATTGAAAAACCTAAAAGCTCTCTGGCTGAATAACAATCCAGTTCTAGAAAACTGGTATGTATGCTGATGTGTGGAAAAGACAATCTTCAGTCTTTGAAGCTGCCCTTAGTCTTTTTCCACTGAAGGATGACTGATATATTTTTATCTCAGTGATGGTTGTATGGCAGATACAATTTTCAAGGGATGTCCAGGGCTTGAAATCTACAACTCATGTTTCACTAGTAATTTTGGTGAGTGGGCCTTGGGATTTTGCGGAGGAGTTTATGAGAAGGATAATCCTTGCCCTATCCATCAGGACAACCATCCATTGCAGAGTGTGACATCTCTCGACCTTTCAAACAGAAGTATTCATTCTCTCATTAACAAGGTCCTGAATTTTCTTTCTATTCTGAGTTGTTGCTTCGTACTTCATTTGTTGGAGTTATAGCTCATCAATAGACTTGATCTTTCCATTTGCTTTCTCTGTATTCTCCGTTCTGAATTGTAAAAAATTTCACATGCCAAAATGTGGGCTTTGGAAGGAAAATATCCCTTACTAATTAGTTAGGAATGAAGGAAGAATGGGCTGCCATAGTAGAAGGAGGCAGCTTTTCTCCCTCTTTGCTGAAATTTTTTGATTGTTACAAATCACCCGCATTCTTACTTATGAACCGATAATCCGACAGAATTTCACTGCTGATGCAATTGTGTTCCACTTTCCTTCAGTCATTTTCTCCTGTTGAGATGCCTTCTCTTTCACATCTGAATATTCGAGGAAATCCTCTGAAGCAGAATTCAGTTAGTGAGCTGTTCAAAGTATTGAAGGGGTTTACTAGTTTGCAAACTTTAGAGGTACTCTTGTTACAGTAACTCAATGAAAAGTAAATAATGCTTGAAATTAGCAATGGATGGTATGGTTTAAGATGCTTTTTTCTTCTTTTTGCAGGTGGATTTACCTGGACCCCTAGGAGAGAGTGCTATAGAAATTCTTGAATCTGTTCCAAATCTTTCTCAGTTGAATGGCGTCAATGTATCAAAAATATTAGAAACTGGAAACCATGTAATCGATGCTGTACTTCAGCCACGCCTTCCTGAATGGACAGCTGAAGAGCCTCTTGCTGATCGTGTTATTAATGCAATGTGGTTATATCTGATGACATATAGACTTGCAGACGAGGAAAAGATTGATGAAACCTCTGTGTGGTATGTGTTTTTGCGTTTAGCAAGTGATAATTCAGTACTTATTTGGCTTACTTTGTTGACATGCTATCAGCTTTGGCTACTTAAATATCTTCACAAGTTTAAAAGTTTTGGCATGTGGCTTTTTTATTTTCAAAAGCTTAAGTTACAAAAGAGCTTTGTGTTCATCTGTTTGTCATGAGAGAAGGAATATAATTACACTAGCATAAAACTTGTAAATAGATCTTGAATTGTGGAAAATCTGAACTCAGGGTATGGGGACAGTTGTATATTCTTCTTATTATTCAGAATGATGAAAGAATGCTTAAGAAAGAGCAAAGAAGTCAATGAAGGTAGAGAATTTTGAGGCATCTGTAAATAGATATCACTTGGCATGTACTACACTTCAAAAAAAAAATTATGTACTATTTTCATAGGATTGGAAAGTAGAAATATTTTAGAAATACCAAGAAACTAGGCTGAAGGACATTGTACTTTATGCTTTTATGCGAATGGTGATGATGGTATGCATAGCAGTCAATAAGAATAGTTATGTCTCTGGTACTAGTTCTAAAGTTGTCCAATATCCTCTCCGTTGACATTTATTTTGTGCACAAATTGCTCCACACTCTTTTAAATGCCAAAAAATACTGCCGGGTAATTTTTTTGGAGTTGAGAAGCGCAGTCAAACTTTTTTAGATCAATTTTTCTTAATTAAGTGTTCTTTTGCTCTCACTTAGGGAACAAGCATGCACATGTCTGTTCAGTGATCTGGCATAGTGAAGTGTTTTATTTTGGATTTCCTTGTAGGTATGTAATGGATGAACTAGGTTCAGCTTTAAGGCACAGTGATGAACCAAATTTCAGGGTGGCTCCTTTTCTCTTCATGCCAGAGGGAAATCTGGAATCTTCTGTGAGGTTGTCCTGCGACTTTTTTTTACCTTTCTTTCACTGATTTTGTGTATTTGTTCACTGATTTTACTTGGCATTTGCAATTCTTTAGTGCCTTAAACTGAAATTAAACAAAGTCTTTTCATGCTCAAAAATAAGCTGGAATCATGAAATTAAAAGATAAAATGATGTGCCTTGTTCCAACATGTTTTAATGCTGGTCATGGAAAAGGCTTGTGGAAAGGATCTGTGCATTACTCTATATGATGCAATCCTACCGTTAACATGAAAATTTTTATTTCAGCTATTCCATATTATGGCCAATCCAGAATGTTCAAAATGGAGATGAATGCACTCGTGATTTCCTATTTGGTATTGGGGAGGACAAGCAACGTTCTGCCAGGCTTACAGCATATTTCCATACACCACAATATTATTTTATTCAGGTATTATCTCCTAGTTTTGTATTTACTGTTTTTCTTTTTTGAATATAAACTCAAACTTGCTATTTGGATTGGTATTAATTGCACCATTTCCTTCAGGAGCATGAGAAATTCCATCAGAAGTTGCAATCAAAAAGTTCAACTCCCTTGCCAGTGAACTCATCTTCCAGCAGAACCTTACGTCGTACTGATGGATGTGCTTTGCGTGTGTACACTGACTTACCTCAAGTGGAAGGATTTTTGACACGTCCTGAATTTATAATCAGTAAGTGTTATGATCCATTCTCTGATTTGTTTTTCTTTGAATCTCATTTGATTGGTAGCTTCTATCTAGTACTTGTTTGATTTAGATGTGCTATGCAATTAATTCTGAGATCTATGAGAATATTCATGCTTGTGAAATATGGGTATTAGTGTGAAATATTGCATTTCAGTGACTGCATCTCTTATTTTCTAGATTCGTGATAGATATTCAGTTTACTTCCTAAGGTTGAATGGTACAGTATGTCCTCCGTTCTCTGAAGGAATGCTAACTATGCCATTGTTATATATGTTTATATCAAACTTGAATTTAGTTTGGAAAAATAAGGGAGGTTGCAGATGCTAGGGAGACCATGGAACCTTTGCAGGATCTCATCATATGGATTGTAGGGGCAAAAGGATTGGTGTAACCAACCTAGGGTGTGTTTGGTATTGTGGTGCAGGGAATTGTTGTCAAAAACACGAGTCAACATGTATCTAATGTGCAAACTCGGACTTAAAACTCGAAAACCAGTAAAATTGGACTTGACTTGTGCAAAATTGGTAAACTCGGTCAAAATTGTGCAAAATCACCCGAGTTTATGTTTTCGCACCTTTCTCATTCTATATGCTCGATACTCCTCTCTCTCCTTTGTGTTGTGTTTAAAAAAGGAGAGGTGAATGAGAAAGGAAGGAAAAAATATGGTTGGCATGCTTAAACATCTCCCAAAAACAGTATTTTTTTTTTTAAATGACCCCGTGTGAGTCCACAATTGGTAGTACCATGTGTCTACCAGTCTAGGCACACAGTAATTAAGCGACACCTCTTTTATGGTTTCTGTTAATAGTTATGTATCCTAGGTTGTGCTGTCTTTGTCCTCCAACTATGCCATTTTCATCATTACTACACTTTTGTTTCACGTGTGTGTACACACACACACACACACACACACACTGTTTTTCTTTGATAGCCATGAGTAAATAAATGTCAAAGACAAACTCATGCTAAGCCAAGTTAAACTTTTGAAAAAGGAAAAGAAAAAATGATGGCATATCATGAAGAAATATATTTAACTCATGCACCAATTATAGAACTAGCATAATTTTTAAGTTACTTCAACTATATATGAATTTTTATTTGAATTATGTATTGTAAGGTGCTTAAACTTTTGTATTATTTATTTTACTTTTGTTTTAATTGTGTTATACTGTTATTTACTAGGCTGGAACTATCAATATATAATTTGTTAAAAAAAATTTACTTATGATTTTATGATCCGAGTTTACATTATATTTTTTGTGTTGTGTCAAAAAAGCGTTTTTGACAACCTTGGTGCAGGGTGCTTATCAATTAAAAATGCATCAAAATGATATTTTTTTCATACATTTGTTTTTTAATTTTTGACATTAGCACATCAAAACCATCCAAAAACACCCCAAAAAGCATCAATTTTATGCATTTTCAAGGGAAAAACAATTTGAAAAGCAAAAAACTATTGCAAAAACAAACACTCACCTAGTTTTGAAACTTAGTTTTATCGAGGTTTCTTTTATATGAATATAGAATGTGTGCATATTAATAAGGGAAGACTTGAATGTATTTTGAAACTTAGAGTGTGTACGGAAATCTAAAGATGCTAGGGAAAACAAGGGAAATGTAAGAAGTGCAATTGAATTTCTTTGGTTTGGTTCAAGGAAGGTTGCAGTCCTCCCAATTTGGGTGGAAAGTTTTTATGAACCAAAAAGAAAATTTAGAAATTTCTTTTCTGTTCCTAATTTTAGGATCCAAACAAAGGAATCTTGCTTAATTTCCTTTTCATTACTCACATTTTTTATTCCCTTCCCTCAAAACATATAGAAGTTTGGTATCTCTTTCTCGTGCTCTGACAAAGCTTCTCTTATAATTTGTTTTGTTAACAGCCACGGAGTTGAAGGATGCAGACATTATATGGACAGGTATGCAGGTGGATGATGATGTCAAAAGAGCTGCTGGAATTACAGATCAGCAATATATAAACCAATTTCCTTTCGAAGCTTGTCTTGTCATGAAACATCATTTGGCAGAGACTATTCAAAAGGTAAAGACAGGATGTCTAATGTATGTATAAATTCAAGCATGCACACTCTTGGATGAGCCTGCTTTGTCCCCAAAATATCATTCTTTTCCTCCAGATAGTTGTTAGTTAAACTAATTATTCAGTATCTTTGCATGAGTATCAGAACATACGACCAGGGTTTGCATTTGTTTTGCAATAATAACTGACTTTTTTAGTTCCATTTATCCAACAGGCACATGGATCTCCTGATTGGTTGCATCCTACTTACAATTTAGAATCACATCTCTCTCAACTTATTGGCGACTATTATGCACGTAAAAGAGATGGAATGAACAACCTATGGATCTTAAAACCATGGAACATGGCCCGGACTATTGATACAACTGTAACAGATAATGTGTCCGCTATTATCCGCCTGATGGAAACTGGTCCAAAAATATGCCAGAAATATATTGAGCATCCTGCTCTGTTCGAAGGCAAGAAATTTGATCTCCGTTATATAGTACTGGTTCGCAGTGTGAAGCCTCTGGAACTGTTCCTTGCAGATGTTTTCTGGGTATGCAACTTTTCTTTGTTGATTTGCTAAGATGCCAAATGATATGGAACAGATTTTCAAATTCCTTCTATTAGGATGCCTATCTTGAAATAGTTATTTCATCTTTATTTTCAGGTTAGGTTGGCAAACAACCAATACACTCTTGACAAGCACAGCCTTTTTGAGTACGAGACCCACTTTACTGTTATGGTACGTGTTAACCATTTTTGCATTGAAGTTGCAAACTCTGAAATATTTTGGTCATAAACATGCTTCAAGAGGTTGAAAATGGAATGTAGAAGAAAGAAAGAAAAAAAACCATGTTGCCATCCAGTTTTGTTAAATGAGGATTTTTTCCTTCACATTGTCATAATTGGCTGGGATTTTAGCCTACATTTCTGCTTAGCGAGATTTGTTTCTTGACTTTGATGTAATTGGGAATGGCTTGCAGAACTATCGTGGAATATTGAATCACAAGAACACTCCAGAGTTTGTGAAGGAATTTGAACAGGAGCACCAAGGTAACAGCCTCCATCACTTATTGCTTTCCTTCCTGAAGAGAATGGTTATTCACAACCAGAAACTTATCCATTGGATAACAGCATTTACTAAATGTAGATTCCTGTGTCTGTTGCAGTTAAATGGTTGGATATCCATGAGAGAGTGAGAAATATGATTCGATCTGTTTTCGAGGCAGCTGCAACAGTACATCCAGAGATGCATAGTCCAATGTCCAGGGCAATGTATGGCGTGGATGTCATGCTTGATAGCTCTTTCCAGCCAAAGTTATTGGAGGTTCGTAGTTGCCAATGTGTTTCCTTCTCTGATGCTCTCCTAGCATCATGTGGTCATGTATAGTTTGAAATCAAACCTTAAGCACAACCAGATAGGAATCGTATTTAGCTTTTTGTTCATTGTTCAATATGATTTTGCTTCAAGGTAGCTTTCCCTGGCCTTTTGAAGATGAAGTGTTCATTTTCTGTTTGCAGGTCACTTACTGTCCAGACTGTACAAGAGCATGCAAGTATGATACACAAGCAATAGGTGGAGGGGGAGAATTATTGAAAGGTAGTGATTTCTACAATTATGTGTTTGGTTGTCTCTTTCTTGATGAAACTAGACATGTGTGCCCATTGTAATTTAGCTTTAAGGATTTTCTTATGTATACAATTGTATTCATGAAGACCTGCAGAGTTTTGCTTTGTTTTTCTTTTTTGTTCACTATAGTTGTCATAGATGAGTGCATCCTTGTATGTTTAAGAATACTATTTTCAGCTTGGATTTAGTCACTTTTTTTTTTGTTCTGTTTTGTGACAATTAAAACCCAGCATCTTCAAATTGACATTCCTAATCATCAGAGTATGCTATCAAAAGAGGTAGCCCTATATTAGCATTGTTCCAGTTTCTTTAGTATCCTGTCGTCTGATTATTTCCCTTTCCTTTCCCCTCCCCCTTAATTTTGTTGATGCACCACCTATATCTACGTTTTTTTTTGTTTTTTTCTTTCAAGAAAAGGAAATAACGTAAATCTGTCGTGTGCTTCTGCTGGTAAGGAATTACATTTAGTACTTTCCAGCAAATTCTGTTAAACCAGAAAAGGCAAAACAATGAACTGCTATGGACAGCAAAAAAAACTTCTGCAGATACGACTGAAGGGTGGCCCATTCATGCTTGTCATGGATGGCGTTTGAATGCTGCACGAACAGAGAATCACAAAAGAATGGTAGTAAAATTCAGGGGCAACTAAGTTCTGTGGTGCTCACTTGTTTCAGTTGATAAATGTGATTGATTTATTGATGTTGAAAGCTTCTTTTGCAATTCAAGATTTGACATTCGCTCAGCTTCGAATGCTCGCTCAAGCTGTAAAATGACAAATTTATGAGGTAACTCACAAGCACAAGGGGTACGTAGCTGCTCGGGAACTCCATTCCCCCAAAATGGCCCTCAGCCTTTCATCCTCTTGCACGTACAATTCCAGCATTTCATCAATCAAAGCAAAATCCCAAAAACACTTGGAAACCAGAAAACTTTCTTTAGCCAAAACCCTACTTCCTTGTAATTCTTTTTTTTTTCTCTAGTGAAAATAGGTCCTTTTTATTAGAAAAATATTTTTTGTGATTAAAATTGGCATCATATGAGAAGGAAATCTCAATAAAAAGAAATAATGTTAGTGATAATTTTGATGAAGAAGTATCAAAGAATTAAAAAAAATAATTAATTTAATAAAACTATATAAAAAATTAACATGACTTAAAAAAAAAAGTATTCTAAATGAATATTTATGAGAAATTTGTTTTTAAAAACAAAATCCTGCATATTAGATTTATATAAATTAAGGAACAACATTACCATAATAAATTCAAATTTTATTTAAAAAATAAGGCATAATTGGATATTTCTATATTCTATTGTATTAATCCTAATTAAAAAAGAATTTTAATATAAAATAAAAATAGTAAAAGGCTAGGCCTTCAATACTCAAGCCAGGCCACTTTGTTAAAGTAAGCAAAAGACACATATTTTACGTGTTTTTTTTTTTTTTTAAATCCTAGTATTGAATTTTGTCTACCTGGACAAATAACTTGTCATCGTCTCATTCAAGCTTCAACCATGTTTAATGGCTACGAAATAGGGTTCTAGAGCATTTGAACCCTAACCACTAAGTGTTGTATTATATTTTCATTTAAAATACCTAAAAAATCATCTTAAAAAGCTCAATAACCTCATTAACAACCCAAAAAGCCCTCCAATATGTGTAATATCTTAAAATCAAATTGAAAAAAAAAATTTCCATGTATATATATATATATATATATATTAGTATTATTGAAGGTAAAAATCATCTCCATCTATTACATTTTTCTTTTAAAGTTTAATGAATAAACGAAGAAGAATGAACGAAGTATTAGAGCTATAATTTATATTTAATTTAATATTAAAATTATGTTTGGTTATTAAACTTTAAAAAATTTTAAAAAGTTAAAAACTCTAAATATTAAAATCAAAGTTATTAATAGCTTAAATCCGGCATTTAAGAATTTTTTTAATTTTACTTTTTTTATTTCTTAAAAGATATAATAAAAATAAAGTTTAGAATCAAAATATAATAACTTATAAAAATAAAAATAAAAGATGAGAGAATTAAAACTTCAATAATTAAATGAAACTTTTATATGCATTTTATGAAAAAAAACACTTATTTTTTTAATGTAAATTTTAATCTTTTATCTTTTAATTTATTTTTTAAATAGAAGTTAAAGTTTTTTTTTTTAATAAAATTACTCGTTAATTTAACATGTATTTAACGGCATAAGGTAAGATAGATAAAACAAATCAAAATATATTTAAGCGCATAAAACTATGAAAATATAATTTTAAACCTGGGGTGTCCTCGCTACGTTGACAGACAAGTGACGTAACTCCAAGTCCCTGAAAAACCCTAACACAGAATGACATGGGGTTCCATTTATGAGCCACTTCCCCAATCACCAGCGTCTTCTTCATACCTTTGAAAAAAAACCCCGCAAATTTCCATTCCATTCACTGATTCAAATACACCAAATTTCAACTTCAAATGTATAATTTCTGCTTTAAAGTCCACTTTTGTTGTTAATTGATTGAAATTCTCTTTTTTGGGTCACCATATTTTGGTTTGCTATGGGACTCTTTTTGGTTTTTTCGTTATCTCCATGACGTGCAGAGATTTTAACAAAAAAACCCACATAAACTGGGAGACCCAATAGAAAATCTGGCTGTATTCAAAGAGGAGTCATTGCTTTAAATTACAGTAGTGGAGTGGGGTTGCATATGACCCTCTTTTCTTTAACTGGACCTTTCAGGGTTCGAGCATCCACTATTGCCATTGCCCGTTTTCACGGTCGAACTCAAGGAGGATCTCGCTTTTACCCTGATAGACAGGTAATTCAAAACCCAGAATCTTGGTTTGTCAAAGTAGTTTCCACACTTTTTGTCAATTCACATTCTTTGGATGCTTGTTTGAATTACTTGTGTGAAAAGTTGACACCTTTGATTGCATTTGAGGTAATCAAAAGGTTTAATAATCCAAAAGTGGGTTTCAAGTTTTTGGAGTTCAGTAGATTGAATTTGAATGTCAATCATTGCTATTCCACTTATAATTTGCTTATGAGGTCCTTATGTCAAATGGGTCACCATGATTTGGTGAATATTGTGTTTGATTACATGGGAAGTGATGGGCATTTGCCTGATAGTAAACTTTTAGGATTTTTGGTAACTTGGATGGCGCAGGCGAGCGATTTTGATATGGTTAAGAAATTGCTTGCTGAGGTTCAGGGTAAGGAGGTTCGCATTAATTCATTTGTCTATAATAATTTGTTGAGTGTGTTGGTTAAGCAGAATCAAGTGCACGAGGCCATTTACTTGTTTAAAGAGTATTTGGTAATGCAATCTCCTCCTGACACTTGGACTTTTAATATTCTTATCCGAGGTCTTTGCAGAGTAGGGGGTGTGGATAGAGCTTTTGAATTTTTCAAGGATATGGAGAGTTTTGGATGTTTACCTGATGTTGTCACATATAATACTCTTATAAATGGATTGTGCAAGGCAAATGAAGTACAGAGAGGGTGTGAATTGTTCAAGGAAATTCAGTCTAGAAGTGATTGTTCACCAGACATTGTGACTTATACATCAATTATATCGGGGTTTTGCAAGTCAGGTAAGATGAAGGAGGCCTCAAATTTATTTGAGGAGATGATGAGGTCTGGGGTTCAGCCCAATGTAATCACTTTTAATGTTCTTATTGACGGCTTTGGCAAGATTGGGAACATAGCTGAAGCAGAAGCAATGTACAGAAAGATGGCATATTTTGATTGCTCAGCTGATGTAGTCACCTTCACTTCCTTGATTGATGGCTACTGTCGAGCTGGTCAGGTGAACCACGGCTTGAAGTTTTGGAATGTGATGAAAACAAGAAATGTATCTCCAACTGTTTATACTTATGCTGTTCTCATTAATGCTCTTTGCAAGGAGAATAGACTTAATGAAGCTCGTGAGTTTCTGGGGCAAATAAAGAATAGTAGTATAATTCCAAAACCATTTATGTACAATCCTGTGATTGATGGGTTCTGCAAGGCTGGCAATGTGGATGAGGGGAATGTGATTCTAAAAGAGATGGAAGAGAAGAGATGTGAACCTGATAAGGTGACATTTACCATTCTTATTATCGGGCATTGCGTGAAAGGAAGAATGTTTGAAGCAATTAATATTTTTAATAGAATGTTGGCAACCAGGTGTGCCCCTGATAACATCACTGTTAATTCTTTGATATCCTGCCTTTTGAAGGCTGGGATGCCTAATGAAGCCTATCGCATTAGGAAAATGGCATTAGAGGATCGTAACTTGGGTTTGTCATCTTTTGAGAAAGCTATTCCTTTGAGGACAAATACAGACATCCCAGTGGCAGTTTGAAAGAGGGTGTGGTGCAAAATTAAAATCAGCTTGTTGGAGCTGTCTAATGAAAAAGGCTTTTCCATCATCACGCATCTCTACCTTGTAGCATAAATGAGCTACGAGACAGTTTCAAACAGTAAGTTCTTTGTTGTTTTTAACTTTTCAGTGAGATCAACAAATCAAATATTACTTCAAATATGCTGCCTTTGTTGAATTTCTATTTTTCTCTACTTGTATGCATTTGTCTTCTTGACCTTCAAAGCATCTTTGCACTTCTGATGTGGATAATTAATTTGGTTACTTCTTCTCACATATTTATAATGTTGACAGTAATTATATTTTTTTTTTCCCGTAAACTTCTTAATTATGCTCTATATTGCTTAATATGAAATGCAGCTAGTTTTATTGTGGTGATGTCTGTTATTAGCCATGTCCTATTGTTTAATGGCATTAACAAATCTAATGGAGGAAAGTGGTTGCTCTGGTGACTGGAGTTGTGACATGTTTAACCGATGCTAGATAGCTCAAATGTCAGGGTGGACATTGAGGTACTGAGTTCTAATGTATAAAATAGCATGAATAAGGCAGAATTTATGCAGAAATAAATAGAAAAAGAGGAACCAAAAAAGCAGTATGATAGACCAGGTGTGTCTTAGGATTGTTAAGTTTGTGACTTTGGTTGTAGAAGGCCCCAGTTTATTGTTAAAGTTCTTCATAATGACTAGCAACAACAATAATCTCCATGAAGAGGATTGAGAAGTGGGCATGTCCGTGACCAACATGTATTCTAGCTGTTTACTGGTTGTAGCTTGTAAGTTGGGGATGCATGAATGATTTGGAAGAAATTTTGTTTGCTGAAACTGCAATGTTACTTCTAGGATGTGAGGAGGATGAAGAATAACAGAGAGCATCAGTTAATATCAAGTTTAAGTGGAGAAATACTGCATCCAATCTAACTATAGGGATCACCACAATAATAGTGGCCCGAGTCCTTTTATGAAGTAGAACACTATGGTGTTGGAGTGGATCGTGGTACTTGCAATTTTATCACATGATGCAAGGGAGACAAACTGACAACTCACATTAACATTTGCATCTCTACCAGTGAACATCTCACAAGAGTGTCCAGCATCTAGTCAAAGATGTATATCCAAAATGTTGGTAAAGTTTATGTCTGGATAAAACATGTGAGAGTGAAGTGGTAACGTCTTGAACTTAGCATTCTTATTTGATGCCAGTGGTTAATTATCAGTTCAGGCTCACAACTATCAAAAGCTTATCTTAGTTGCTATCAATTCGAATTCTTGGTGGTCATTTTTTTGGTTGCGCATTATTTTTCATCTACTTGTATGTGAGTTCTTGATGTCTGTCTTGCTTAATGGACTTTGCAGGCTGGCAGCGTTTGCATGTTTCAAGGCATTGGTGGATCACGAATTGTATACAATACAGTTTTGAGGTTAAAATTGTTTATATCTGATCTGAAATTACAGGGTCATGACCTGTGTCCTTTTTTTACGATCTTGGATAGAAATTGGGGAAAGGCGGTTTTGGGGTTTCCAGTGTATACAAGTCAAGCAGGTGGGCAGGTAGTTAAGAGCAGTAACTTTTCCCATGTACATCAACAATGCCTTCCATGTCTGCTATGATATCAAAACGGATCCAATGGCATGGAAGAATCAAGCAATGTGGCTAATTTTAATCAATTTCACTTTCAGTTTGATCTTGGTAGCGTTCAGCACTGTTTTGATTTGTTGTCTCTGATCGCCATTTTGCTTTGCATGGTACTGAATTCCTCAGTGGGGTTGGTTTTTTGGGTAACAGATCCATTCACTAATAAAAATTTATGCTGTAATTGATTTAAACAAGGCATTGTATTCTACATAACTGCAAATGGTACCACATCACGGTACTCGTAGCACAAGGGTCTATACATTATATAGGGAAATAGGGCGTCTTATTTTCGTACATCAACACACATGGGGGCATGCACCTTGGATGCAAATTCCTATTACATTACTGAAACTAGTATCGCACACCACAAACCACTCATCCAAGAGCTCATCAAATCTTCACAATCATGCAACGACAGGATATGATGCACAGGTTGCAATACCTGCAAAAATAAAATCAGGATAAGCATTTTGAACATAAAGGCAAGTCAACAATTGCTCAAGTACGAAACCAGTCGAAATCCCTATTATCTTGGCGTCACATTTCAATGGGGCCCGTTCACAGTTAGTTCAACAATTTGCTAATGCATCAAATATTCCCTCAAGTGGTTTCACAGTCGATCTATATATAGGTTGGGACTTACCACACATGTTCTTCCCCATCTCCATCTTAAAGTAACCGTTGTCACCCCAGTCTTCTCCCCAAGAGTTCTTGATCAGCCAATATGGGATGCCATTCTCTACTCCATAACCAACTGCAAGAACAGCATGGTTCACATCCTGCCACAAACCCAAGAGAATGTCAGAAAGAAATCGCCATATATAAAGGTAATAACTAATAAGCGCGCCACAAACCCAAGAGAATGTCAGAAAGAAGTCGTCATATATAAAGGTTATAACTAATAAGCGTTCAAGCACGCAAGCGGGAAGAATATTAATATGTTTGATGGTTTACATCCATTCACGCTACCTATCTCAACATGCCCATCTAGCCGGGACAAGTAACTGAACTAATATAACATCAATAAGAGAACACGAGAGGCGTTACTTAAAGGTTGTTGACTTATGCAGTCACTTGACATTTCGAATCTTGAATGTAAACTAGATGTTTCTAAAAGTTTAAAAAGGAGCAACGTCCCCCAAAATTTTATTGAAACAATACCACCATCTGACCGACTCCATTGAATAAGATTATCACCCTAAAAATAGTTGAACTCACCATGGGAGTACTGCCACAAGTGTTGGTGGTGTAAACTCCTTCCTTGTACAGACGGAAACTACCTACTACCTCGAATGCAACGCTAACTGGACGAACAAATGCAACTGCATGCTTCAATTCGTCTTCAGCACCCTGTATTTGAGTATAAGATTAGGGAACCTCAAATGATATTAATAACGCATACTAGCATTGAAGTTTTGAGAGTAGCAAATGATCAATGGCCAGATTCTGAACCCCCCATCAGCCTCTTGTAGCAAATGGAGAATGAACAGATATTCAAACAAGGAAATGAGGAGTCTCTACTCTCTACAAAGGGGATTGTATAATATTAGATCTCTAGAGTATTAGTATTTGGGCTAGAAAAACACAGCTTCTTCAAGCTGCAACATGGATCAAATGAAGTAATTACTCTCAATGCTAATATTAGAGGTATAAGAAAGCTCATATGCCGAAAACAAGTACATCTACAATAACCAACCCAAACACAAAATATGCACACCAAGGTTTGCCAACTCAACAGCTCGAGTGAGAAATTTCCTGCTCAAGAGGGGCCAGAAAGAATATGCACACAAAATATTATTTAGGGGAATTGTGCATGCTACTTACCAGTGTAATGTTGACTGATTCGACAACTTGGACACCAACGTTCTCCGATGAGAACTTGCAGGCTTCATCTTTTCCAGTGTAAGGATATGCTTCTTCAGTGTCAAGGCCACCATTGAATTTAATGTATTCAAAGGCTTGGGATGGCAACCCACCATTGCAGCCAAAGTTATTAAATGCTCTAGCACAGTCCACAAGCTGCTGTTCAGACAGAGAGATTCCTTTCCCAAAAGCCTGGTGGTAAGCAGCCTCTAGAGCTCCAGTGGTGCTGCAGTAGAAAATACTCAAGTTAACAAGCATGGAACATATAGTTAAAACCAGCAAATTTCAATTTTTTTAACCTGAAAGTCCAGCAAGATCCACAGTGACCTTGATTCTTAACGGGACTGACTATGCCTTCTTCCCTCCAGTCTTTCTATACACACAGAACACAGCCCATGATAAATATTTACTAATTAAGCAATAAAGATCATATATATATATAAAAAGAAAAGTAGTACCGTTTCAGGAAGAAGAGCGTTGGTGAGCTTGTGATTGCCCCTTGTGGTTGCAGAGCAATTTTGGGCAGCTCCCAGTCTGTACTTTTGGAACTCTTGCCATGTCCAATCAGCAAATTCTGCAAAATCATGAAAATGTTAGGATTATGCTACCTTCAACCACTAAACAGTAATAAGTGGATCTAATCTAATTAACTAATAAGACTTACGATTAAGACCAAGAGTGTAAGGCAAGCCCTTTTTATTGGTGGATCTAATCAAATCCAAACTCTCCGAGAATATTGCAAACCTTAACTTCATCTCCTCCTCTGTCTCATACCTCTTTCCATGCCTTCAAACAAGCCAAACATCCGGTGGGATAAGAAAAACAAACAAACATAACCATCTGATTATTGTATGATCATCATATTTAATAGAAACGTACCTGTGAGCAAAACGAGCAAAGGAGAGAGCCCGACGAGATTGGCCTAAGACCTTAACAACAGAAGATTCGAAGTCATGGAGACGGTCAGATACGAGTTTGATTGGATTGGATTCATCGAAACTTGACCCCGCTGCAACGCAGCATAGCAGGAACAAGATCGATGAGACCACCAACCCAGTGACACGAGCCATGATTTACTTGTTTTTGTGGGTGGTCGATGATTATTGGGTGATAAATAATGGGAGCGAGAGGTGGAGGATTTTATATTCGCTTTAAGAATCTCTGGGCAAGGAGCAAAGTACATTTTTACTCCTCAACTATCATGTGATTCTAGGTTTGGTCTCCAAACACAATATACTCCCAATTGGGTCCTCACCAATCAAACATCACCCCACTATTAAAATTTACAGTAAAGCCTCAAGATGAGGGTTAATTGGAAAATACTAAATAATTAAGGGGCTCAATTTGTATTTGTTTTTGTTTGGTGGCCTTATTGATAATTGGGCGAAATACATGTCCTTTGCCGGAGAATCTTTTGTTTTGTTGGTGGGCCTTTCCTTCCTTGAATTGTTTTGTGGAAGTTTGTGGAACAGAATCCTCTCCTCCTCTACTAGAACACGGAAGTTCCGTTATCGCTTACTGTGACGCACATGGTGACGCCTAACGGTTCCCCGTCGTTGTAACTTTTCAAATCATAGACGTTATATATTGATTTTTTTTAAGTGTTTTTTATTTAAAAATAAATTAAAATAATATTTTTTTTATTTTAAAAAAATTATTTTTAATAATAGCATATTAAAATAATTTAGAAACATAAATAAATTAAATAAATTAAATAAAAAATTTTAAAAATTTAAATTTTTTCAAAAATATTTTTAAAACATACAAACAAACGGATTCTTAGACTGATATAAAAAAAAATCGGAGTACTGGACCAGGTCAATCATTTTTGTTTTTTTTTATAGAAATGTTCTTTGAATTTGATACCATATGAAGTTTGGTCGGCCAATTAAATCATAAATCGGCTTTGCTAGTTCATCCAGTTTAATACCTAGCTCAGGTTAAGTTTAAGGATATAGATTTTTCAAGTCCAACCTTTAAAGCCGGGTTTAGCAATTTTAACCTTATAATTATCAATGTTCTATGCTTGACTTGTGAGATAAAAATAGAGATTGAGGTTAATGATTTTTTAAAAATGTTTGGTAAAAGAATTGCATAAAATCTAAGTGATGACAGCTAAATTAGTTATTTTCTAATTAAATTAGCCAAGTTGTTGAGAGCAATTAAAGAAGTCTCGTGGATTATATTAAAAAAAAAATAAAACATATGGTAAAAAAACCTGTTTGTATTGCTAAAAGAGATACACACACACACGTGATTGTCCGGGTCAGCTTGCGTGCACCTCGACTAATCTTACGGGCCCTAAAATTAATGACCATATAAGCTTCTATTGGCCCTGAGGTTTGTGAGACTCGAACTGATAATCTCTGAAGAGCAAACTTAGGACTTGACCAGGTAAGTTACACCACTCAGGGTTGTATTGCTAAAAGATATTAATTATACAAATGGTGGTTTCAACCTCATGTTTATGTTGTGCAAAAGGTGAGATTTGGAGGAAAATGATATAAACAAAGGAGGTAAAAAAATAAAATATAAGAGGTTACGATAATATCTCGTATAAATGTTTTTAAGTTAAATATTTATAATAGATTAAACACTAAAAACAAAATTAATCAGGCATTGACGCTTGAAAATTACTAAATAGTGAAATCCCATGATGAATATGTGAAGATATTTTTTTTTTATTGAGGATAGAATTGACAAAATAAACTTTTGAGTTGTTTGGAAACGTGTCCACACAAGCATAAACTACATGTAGAAGCATTGATACTCCATGAAATGAAAGCAATGAATAACAACTTCACTTTGGTTTAACCCACCTATATATTTAAATAACTATATTTACATTGAAATCTGACTTTAAGTTATGCAAGTTAACTAAGCAGTCATGTTTATCTAAACATTTAATCTTATTTAAAGAATAATATTTTTTTATTTTATAATAATGGCTCTATCTATTTATGATTCTCATAACTATTTTAAAATCTTAATAATTGACATAAAGTAAATAATAGTGATGATGATATAATATTGATTATTTGATGTATCTTGATGTAGGATAATAAATTGAGCAACTCAATCTACATGTCAAATAAAAGTGTGGTACTCTATACCTAAACCATGTACCTCTTAAATGAATGGATTAATAATGCTAAAATATATAGATCTTGAGTACACTCCAAGCAAAATGTTGAAATATAAGATCGACACCAAGCTTCTTGTGTCAAGATCTTAATTTTAAAGGTGCTATATATAACATATAAAGATCTATAATTGTTTTTAGATTGCTAAGAAAACTTCAATAAAAGAACAATCTGATGGTTACAAACTGCACATTTAGGTTTAATTTTTTTTTAAAAAAAACCTTATTAAATCCTAAATCTTTTCTTACCAATCATTTTAATATATAAAAAAAATCTCAAATGGTTACTAATAAAGAATAACAAAAAAAAAAAGTGAGCCTTTTTTTTATTGTCTTAGAGAAATAATGAGCATTTTTACGTCATAACTAAAAATTAGGGAGAAAGAATCATGAGGTTCAATAAAGATAAAAATTTTTTTTATTACATTCAGTTATGGATATTTTTTGATATTGAACACTAAAAACAAATGTTTATATCAAGCCTCTTTTTTTATTTCTATTCTAGTGGATTACTTTCTAGGCACCAAAGAAGGATATAAATAGAGGTAAGGAAATGTATCTCAAAATATCAGTATAAGAGGAGTTACCTTTAAAAGAAAGAGATATAGAACATGATGATGAAGAGCAAAAAATTAAACTTTAGCATAATCAAATTCTCTGCAGTATCATTAATCACTAAACAAAAAAAAAATGCAAAACTAAAACCAAAATTGATCAAAATTAGGATTTTAGATTTAAAGACTAAGAAATGTTAATCAAAAAGGAAAATTCTTGGTTTCATGAGTTAAGATTTAAACAGTTTGTTAGATTCATTTTTCCTATCAATTTAATATGAAATTTGTGAAGGGGTCAATTTGTTGCACTTCCACCAACCAAGCTATGTATTCTTTGAGACTTAAAAATGAAAACAAACAAACACAAGCATATACTATAAAAAAATGATAACATTTGTGAGGTATATCAATGCCGTGACAACAGATTCATCAAGTTCTAAAACTGTTGGATGGCCTTTAGCAATAACAAATATATCAGTGGGCACATTTCATTGTGTCTGTAAAGGATGATGAGGTTTCGAAAATAAATCTATCATAAAGATTGTAAGATCTATCTAGATAAAAAAAAATGTCAAAAAAAAAAGATGAATTATTGAGAAGGGTGATAGATCAATAATAGTAATAATAAATTGACTATATATAAGAATGTTATGGGTCTAGAAACCCTTTAAAAATCTTAGCAATTGGATCCTTTATTGCAATCCATATA
>Ga0325411_1001914_pt1 | contig 23324 bp, 12 predicted proteins | sample PopdelMetagenome_13_FD_206181 | JGI IMG/M metagenome (GOLD analysis project Ga0325411, IMG submission 206181) | Populus deltoides microbial communities from Bellville, Georgia, United States - Xylem-PdIQD-R4 | ecosystem: Host-associated > Plants > Phyllosphere > Stem > Wood/Secondary xylem... | reverse complement strand
TGTACACTTACCTTAAACACATGAAGTAATAAGAATCTGAGGCTTCCTGCAACTTCTACGACTTGAAGTGGAGGTAATTTTATTTATCTTTTATAGTTGTATCCATTTACTAAAACTCTATAAACCTTCAAAATTAATAGTCAGATTTGAGACAAAGGATAAAAAGATTTGATTGACACAAAGATACACCACACCGCTACTGTTCATTTTAGGGCAAGGATGGGCCCATTTGGAAGCCCATGGGTTCAGACTGTAGTTTTGACACATCCGCATTCCAACAGCCCAGATCTATACACGAAACAAAAAGAAAGAAAAACAAATCATGGCCTCCATAAACACGGCCGTTTATCGATTTAGTTCCCAAAGGAAAACAATTTTCTGATTGGGTTTTCCATCTTCCCGGCATGAACCGACGTTAAAATTGTAAAGGGAAAAATAAAGAGCATATATTGTAGAGATAACGGTATTTAAAATTTATACATACTGAGATTTATGAATAAGATTATGTGGGATTTAATAATTTTAAATGAACAATGAATTGATAAATAAATGGTGCGTGCATAGCATAGAGTGCACCTATCATTGTTCCTATTACCTTTCACGAGAGTCAATTTCTCACAAATTGATCTTCCTACATATGCAGCGATTACACTTCTGAATCGAGATTATTAAAAATAATATGGGTAAAAAAAATAAAAAAATTCTTGTTTTTTTTTGTTAGTAAAAGTGGAGGAATGAGAGTCACCACCTAATATTTTGATATTTGAAAATCATAACTGGTTTCAGAGTCTGGGTAAGGAGATTAATTGCATAAATGGTAGATTTAACACTCTTAATACGCCTTATCTTAAGTAAGTTGTATTATTTATTTGTTTAATCTAAACTAAGATAATGTTGTGTTTTTTAGGTGTTGATCTATCTAGAGTTTAAGAAAAGTCCTTCGTAATAAGAAGTTTCTTATCTTATCATATTAAAACCTAACCATTCTAATATAAAAAACATAAAAAATAAAATGAATTGTTTTTTTATTTAATATCAGGAATACGTTTTACGTATAAGTTTATAATCCCATATATTAAAAGAAACAAAATAATTTTTTTTTTTGTAATTTTGAAATGTAGGCCAAGTTCTAACGAATAATCATAAACTAGTTATGATACCCTTTGAATGATTCTTGTATTTTTTTGAAAGCATGATAAAAATGCAATTTTTGATATATATAAAAAATAAAATATGCATGAAAATTTTAAAATTTGGCCATTTGTAAGGAAAAAAAAAGAAATATATATTTTTTTATTTTTATTATTTTTTAGACTTTGTTTGGCAAAAAACCCAATTCTCCTAATAATAAAATTATCAAAATAGGCTTAAGAGGTGTTTGCTAAACACACCCTTAAACAAAAACATGGCAAACCAAACAGGATCTTAAACTTTTGACCCATTATCAACTGAGTTGACCTGACTCTTTTGGTTCGACCATAAACCGAACAAAAAATCATGGTTTGAGTAAAAAACAAAAAAAAAACCAAAGTAAAAAAAATAGATTAAATACCAAAGAACCACAAAAACAAAAAATTTATTGAACAAAATAGATTAAATACAAAATAAAAATAAAAATGAAGAACACAAAAAACATCGAAACCCAACTCAACAACATGAAACCTAAATAAGACTAGATACGGTCAAACCAAAGGTATATACATTTGAAAATCATGCAAGGATTAATAATCTAGCAGCCATTCACTTCGATTATCATTTAAACATCATAATTTTGTAAAAATAGGTTTTTAGGATTAAAATCCATCAAAAACTTGTTATTGATGCCAATAAACTCTAGATTATTTACTAATCAAGCATAAAGAAGGATTATGTTGAAAGAAATGGACAAAAACTAGTTCGAATCAAGGGTTTAAGGCAATGTTCTTCACAAGAACATGCCCAGACCCAACCTTGCAATATGAAACCCAAATCAGACCAGATACGGTCAAATAACAAACACATATATGTTGAAAATTATGCAAAGATTAATAATTTAACATCTATTTACTTCAATTATCAAAGAATAAACACGATTTTATCAAAATAAATTTCTAATTAAAATCCATTAAAAACTTGTTATTGATGCAAATAAGTCCTAGATTATTTACTAATCAAGCATAAAGAAGGGTTATGTGCAAATAAATAGACCAAAACTAATTCGAATCAAGGGTATAATATAATGTTCTTTTAAAGAACATGAAGAATATGCCCAGAAACCCAACAAAAACCCAGCTACTGCCCAACACTTCCAAGCCCTAGAAATGAGCATTTTTGGCTTCTAAAACATCATTTCTTTATCATAACATGTTACACTACTATACATAAATATGTTTGAATCTAAAAAACTAAAAAATAACATCAAAATATAAAAAGCATGCATGAGGTAACAAATCCAAAAACTACAAACTTAAATAGACTATATGTTCATGTAATATGGATTCAAAATTAGTTTTTCTAAACTCATTTTGGTCATGAACAAACCTAACACAACCAGGAAGAACATCCTTTCTTAAACATGCATTGCTTAAATTAAACAAAAACTAAACACTATATATCAGTTAAATAATAACATTATTATATCAAAAACATTAGAAAACTTAATAAAAACTCCAGTAAAAAATGCATTAAAAAGGTGAATACAACATCATTTATAGAGCATTTCAAACTTCTTTTCTATGCTTGTAAATATAAATAAAAAATAAAAAAACACTTCAACCAGGCCACAAAGACTTAATTTTGAATAAAAAAAATATACTTAGAACAATTACTCTTTATTTTGCTTTTCTTTAGAAAGTTTTGCCTCTCTCCAACTTACTATCATTTCAAAGCTTGAGAAATCTTTTATGTTAAGTTTCTGGATCTTTACACTTAAATTTCTTATGAATATTTTCCTTCGTCTTCACTTTTTTTCTTTCATCTTTTTCTTTTTTCAGCTCTCTTTTTAAAGTGATATTTATAGGGTTTTGGAAGATTTTGAATCCATTTTGACCTCTTGATCTTGAGGTAAATGTTGTGCTTTAATCATGACTGACGGAGTTGCTCTCTTTTAAAGTTTTATCAGAGTAATTCTGATGTCATTGTCATCTAAGACTTAATAATGAAGAAATTCAAACCAAGGATTGTTTTTCCTTGTTTCCTTAACCGGACTACGTGACAAGTATAGATATCCTAAGACAAGTTGCGAATTCTATATACAAGGCTAGCTAGTTTTCCTCTGAGCATGGATGTTATTTGATTCCATGTGCCCAGCTGCAAGTAATAAGATCTTAAATTCAGTATTGAGTCATTTTCCTTCAAAAGATTTATAGTTAACAGCAAAAAGAAATCGCCGAAGTAGACAATTATTGTGCCCTGTACAGGATATTTCACTCTTTTTAGTAAAGCAAGCAGCTTAAAGGAAGTGGTACTTCGAAGAAAGTGCTTGATTAAAGCAAGGAAACTTTAAAAGAGCATTAGCTATGTAGACAATGCAAGCTTTTGAGCAGGCTTGTTCCTCCTTTTCTCTTCACAAAATGCTTTACAACTTGGTAATTATGGAATATTGGAAAGAAGGGTTTCCCCAACCCCTTTCATGCCCGCACTAGCTCATGGTTGGTTGGAAAATATGCTCCTTCTTTATTGGGATCGATGTCTAATTATATTTTGTCATTTATACACGTTGCTCTCTCTCTCTCTCTCTCTCTCTCTCTCTCTCAATGACCATTACTAGTCTCTCAAGATAAAAGTCAAGCTAAACAAACAAATTAAGACTTCTTTCGGCAAAAACTTGTGCAAAATAATTATAATTATTTTAATTCCTCTCATTTCTAGGTACAATATAATCCCTCTCTCTCTCTCTCTCTCTCTCTCTCTCTCCATGAGCAATAAGCACAGTACTCTCCATATTTTCGACCTTCTCTTAAAATTAATTGGAACAACATGCATGAACACACCTCAAGAATAATGAACACAACCTGCATTAATTTATTCTCTTCTTCATTTTCAATGTTCTTTAGGCATCCTTCAAACTCATAAATTTGGTGATGAACCATGCACACATAGGCACTTTTCATTTGTTCCCCGAAACAAGGGCATCTTAGACACATGTGAATCCATGTGACCATGCATTGGCTTTTGGCACATCCGACCAATAACTGCTTGGAACAAGTTTATGCAAAAATATTTTTGATAACTGCTGTTTCTTTTTTATATAAAAAAAACATAAACATGTGGTCATGCCGTTCTAGGACAAACTACACAAGTGTTCCCTTGCTGTGGCTCGATCCTCAAGGCGGGGACCTGTTCAGCTATTCTATACATTGTCACACGTGTTAAAGATCTGTTTCTTGTATCGCAAGTACGGGACCATTCTGTAGACAGCTTAACCTGTGGCACCACCACAGTACTAAAATTAAAAAGGGCGTTGCTTCATGCATATAGAAAGCACATTATTGGGAAAGATCTTGTTTATTATAAACTCCATTAGTCATCTATGGTGAATAACTTTTGCATAATTTTGGTGTCCCTTTTTCCTTCTCCATGTTCGATTCTGCTTTATCTAACCGACTCCTTTACATGTCCAGTCCTTTAAACCAATTGAATTGGTTCAGTGATTGGATCACAAATTTTTTAATTGGTTGCTATGGAATTTTTTATTCATTAATTCATATCATTTTTTTTTTCAGATTTACTCAATTTTTTAATTAATTATTTGTGGATACTTTGAAAATCATATATATTAATATTCTAAACTACTTTATCAACAATAATAGGTTGAATAAAAATAAAATTTATAATATAATTTAAAATTCAGTAAAACTTAAATTAATGCAGCACATTTGAACACTTCGTATAGCATTTCCAAACCAAATCAACAAGGTAAAGGAGAGGGAGCTTTTTAATTAATCATTTCAAAACTTATTTGATTGATACTATATGAATGATTCATGGGCAAGAATCATAGATGACAATAAAAAAAGAGTAGATTTTCCTCTATGTATTAATATAAAAACCTTATTATGCTCTATACAATAAGGATAAAATAATTTGCCATGAGAACTCTAACCTGAGAGCATGCCATAAGTTGAAAAATCACTAATAATCCACATTAAAAATGTCCTTAATTAAAAATTCTCATTCCTATATATATAATAGGTTTTAACATCAACATATCATAACTTATTCAACTCATCAATCAAAGATCTAAGAAAAACATTAAGATTTTCACCGAGATTTTTGGGCTCAAGAATCACCATTGCCAAAAACATGAATGGTTAGGTAATGCACTTTTAAGGAGGTAGATTATAAATAGTCATAATTATTGGCCATCGAAAGTATGCATTTGAAAATATACCAAATGTATTAAATTGATTGTTACATAACCTTAATTGAATATTTCATAGATCAAATAAAATTTGGGTGGACATTATTAAATTCCTTTCATGCCTCCCTACTAGATGGTGTATCATAAACCCATCATTTGACTTATGAAAATGATGCCATGCCATATTTTTGGCATGATGTGGAGACATGAATAGTATAACAACCCCATTTTGAAAAATCTAATTCAACAAATTATCATGAATAAATTATGAAAAAAAAACCAGGATTATAAATATTTGGTAGAGTTTTCTTTATATTTATAACATCTCAAGTTATTGACTTAATATATCACACTTCATTCTTTTTTCAATTACCTGATCCAATCATTCTGGATCACAATCATAACAACCATCACACGAACAATGACTTTTTAAGCACACTGATGTTTCTTTTTAACAATATGTGTTTATCTATATCATTTTCAAATTTTTAGAAATTTGAAGATTAACATTCATGAGTTAAGGTAGTTTCTAGATAATTTTATTAGTAATACTAAATTCAACATCATCTAAGAAATTTATGGAACAATGGTAAAAGAATACATAGTAAGGATTAATTGAAATACTTTTAACCAAAAAATATAGAGTAAATACAAGATAATTACATTAAAGTTTAATAGAGGACATTAGTTTATAATTACATTTAAAGTTCATTTTAGACAAAGTTCTACCTAATTTATACCAAAATGAGTACAACTCTAACTACAATGTTACTCTTGTCTTCGGTGAGATAAACCTGTAAATAAACATATCAAGTTTATCCTTTTCAATCATAACAATAAAAGGTACAAATCATTATTTCTTATTAAACCAAATTAATAATATTATTTCTTTTCATTAACTCTTTGTATATAAATTTAATTTTTCGACATTAGACACTTTGATGTCCTTCTTCACCGATAACCTGGGTCAACCAATCAATGCCAATATCAATTCCAAATTAATATTATTAGTCATTATCACAAGGAAAACTAATCAAGGATATGCTAATATTATTTATCCTGGTATCATTAGCTCCCATGTCTTGGATAGCTAATCAATTTTTCAAGTAATGTCAACACTAGTGTAACTCTACTGGCATCATTAGCCTTCATAATCTGAAACACCTAGTCAAGTATATGATAATGTCGATATCAAGACAATCATGTTGATATCATTAGCCCTTATAATCTAAAAGGCTAATAAAGTCCATTCAATGTTATTTCTTTCCATCTTTTAGGTTAAATGTCAACATCAATGAAACCCTATTGACATCATTAGTTGCCAAAGTCTTGGATCGACTAATCAAGTTCTTGTCCATAATACTTCCTTACATAATGTTGGTATTAGTTTATCAGATATCATTAACCTCTGCTCAATAAACAAAAATTCAACTCATACTTTATTTTTTTCCCTTCCCTTAATTTTGTGATACTTTATATATATTTTATGGAATTTAATACCACAACATAATATTGCTAAATTCTTCTCTCTGTTCTTTTAGCATTGGAATGGAGTACCAACTAGCCTAACATGCTGATCCTAATCCTTTTATGCCTTAAGTTCTGGTCGTCTTAATATCCCCTATCAAAAACATGATTATTGCATTACTATCATTTATACAAATAACCTCCCTAGATCACCCAAACACTCCTTTTAATCCTTTAATCTAAGTGTTTTCTTGTGATTTTTGGAGAATTTTTAAAGAAATAAGAGAATTTCCCTTCCCCTTTTTAAATTAATATGGTCAGCTGCACTTGGATTTCTTAAGAAGCCAAATGAGCTATTTATATTAATTCCAAGGTCCTTATAATTACTACAATGCTACTATAATTTAATTCAGGTGTTTTTAATTTAATTGTACATCCTATCTTGATCTAATTTAATGATTAACTACATTTAAAAATTTTTCCCTTAAAACTTCAATTTTAATTATTTTCCATTACCCTAATTATTTATTTATTATTTATTATTTTTTATAATCGGGGGTTTACTAGCCTTTGAAGTCTTGGTACCAAATTTTTATCATCAAGCATGCAATTTTTTGTAACTTTAGTAAATTTATTAAAAGTAGTCCGAGTCAAATTTAAAAATAATTTCATATTAAGAAATTGCATACAAGTATATAATTTGGATTGCTTAGTATACCCATCTCATAAAAACTCCTCTATAACTTTCAAAAGTTTTTAAAAATTAGCTGCCTCTAGATTAAGAAGTTCTTCTATTACCACAAGACAAGAAACTCTATCATTAAAGACTACTCTAATGTATCACCAACCCCCATTGCATTTAGAACAATATTTCTATATGAATTTTCCATAAAAATATCATTAACAACATAACTAATCCTAGCTAATGATGGCCCGACTAACATAAATATTAATAAATTAAATTAAATTAATATACACTTAAAATATAGCTCTAATTTATTAATGTACCATATAAACATAAGTATTTTCCCATTTATGATCATATTAAATTAGTGAACGCATAAAATAATTCCAATTTATTGATGTACTATTTTTACCTAATATTTTTTTCATCAACAATTAAATTAAATAAAATTAAATAAATAAACACTGGGACTAAAATTAACTTCTTAATGTATTATATTAACACACTAAATATTATTTCCATCAATAATTGAACCAAATTACTACACACTTATAATGAATTCAATTTATGAACATATAATACTAATCTAAATATTTTTTTTTTATAAACAGTTAAACAAAATTTATGCACCTTATAATAAACTTAATTTATTAATGCACTTTATTAACCTAAATATTCATTTCACCAAATTAATGTACATTTAAATGAAGCTAAATTCAAAATTCATTTAAAACCCTAATTAAAGGCAAAACAATTTGCACTTGGTCATTTAAATTTTAAAAAATTGAATTCTTTTATATATACATATCAAATATAATTATTTAATTAAAAATACAAAAAAATTAATAATAAAATATTCAACACACTAATAAATATGTAAATAAATAAAATTAATAGACATTCATAGCAAATAATACTTCATCAATGAATGATATTCAACATATATCATTAATTACTTAATAATTAACAAGCATAATAGATGTAATACCCACAACTAAAAAATAATGATACAATTATAAACCCATTCTCTCTATAAATTATCCTACATTAAACATAATAAATTCAAACCAAAATAGGGAAAAAAAGGTAGGAAAAATAAAGAAAATATTTACATACCCTGATATTTTTTATGAAATCAAACTTCGGTCTTCTTCGCCTCCATCCTCTACCTACTTCATCACTTTGCCACCTATGGTGGCTGGAATTAGCTAAAAAAAAATCATCACATATTTTTTTTTGACCATTTATAAATTTACTTTAATAATACAACAAAATAAATACAAGAGAAAAGAGTGACTAGAAAGTTGTTAATGTGTTCATCTTTACTTAAGAAAATGGAGGGTCTATCATGTGGGTTTTGAAGAAAAAAGCAAGGGGATGACAAAAAAAAAAAAAAGATCAACCACAACCAGAAAATTGGTAAATATAAATAAAAACATCAATGAAATTTTTTCGTTGGTATATTGCGATGACATTTAACAACATAATTTTTCATCTATGTATCAATCAGTAAACACCAATAGAAAAGTTTGTTGGTATATACCAAGGGAATAAAAATAACAAATGAACAAAAAAGTCAAACAATATGATAACATGTAACTTTTACAGACGATATTACCGACAGAAAATTTCCTCAATATATATTGAGGGAATTACGAAGGGTATTATAGTGGGATTTAAAAAATGCAAATCGTACGGTGACGTCATATTTTTACCGACAGAGTTACTAACGGAATAATTACATTGGTAATGTCGTCGATAATATTTAATTTATGATCTGATAATCAACTCTCCTTTCCCCTCCTCCATTTATCCTTCTTCCTTATGCATTTTTTTTACAACAAACAACCAGCCCCTTTTCCCCAATCTCAACACAATTCCACCTCTCACAACAAATCTAGCCACCACAACACTCAGTTTTTTAGTATCTGTGTTCGGATTCAAATTTTATTGAGGATTCTCCATTTTAAGTAAGCAAATCTACCTTTTTTTTTTTATTTGAACTCAATTTTAAAATGTTAATTGTTTTTGCATATTTATGTAGTATATGTATTTTGTTTGGGTGTTTACTTGTTTTATAGTTTTTTCTCATACAAATTTGTTGTATGGATTTATGATTTATACATTTTAGAGTTTGTTTTATATTTTTTAAAATTGTATTTTTTTTTTGTAAATTGATGAAAATTATGTTGAATTTTTTACTTAGGTTTTTTGTGATAAAATAAATAATGGTTTATTTAACGGGTCCATTTTATATTTTGTCAATTTTATTACCGAGTTGAAATTTTCGATTTATGTGTAAAAATTTAAATTTATGTAGATAATTGATAATAAATTAAGAGTACTATTAAAATATATTGAATAAGTTTGAGCTAAATCAATATTTATGAAAATTTATTCAGTTAACGTAGTTAATTAATACATGTTGTCATCATTATTTTATATAGGTTTAATATAAGTAATGGATAATTATTCATGGATATATAGAGCTTCACCCCAAGAGTTGTGAAGGATTGATTATTGTAGTGGAGTTCAAAATTTTATTAATTAAGCACTATCTAATTTGAGAAATATTAGTGGAGAAGGTATTACATGTCCATATAAAAAGTATAAAAATAAATTTTTTTCGATATAGATGTTATAACGATGCATCTTCTATAAAAAAAAGTTTATAAAAAAAAAATGTGTTGGTATGCACACAGAAAACCATATATTCTTCATGACACCATGGTAAAAAGGATGATTGAGTTAACTTCTAATTCTAGTGACATGCATGGAGTTGTAGATGACAATAGTAATCCTTTTAAGAATATAGTTATGGATGCGATGAGAATAAGTCAGGGTAATGCCGGTCAATATCCAATCGTGGATGAAGAACCTAATTTAGACCCGACCAAGTTTTTTGATCTTTTAAAAGATTTTGACGAACCATTATTGGATGATTGCACAAATCATAGTAAATTATTGACCATTGCACAAGTGTTCACCATCAAGTCAGATTTTGGGTTGAGTAAGACCAATTATGATATAATTATCTTATGAGCGAGAAATATTTTACCTAAAGGGAACATACTAAAAGAGAACTTCTATACTGCTTAGTCCATAATGAAACCTCTCGGTTTAGGATACCAGAAAATTGACATGTGTCAAAACTTAGAATAACTTAATACAAATAAACAATGTCAATATCAAGAAAAAAAACATGACTTACATGATATGATCAACCTTTCACTCTGCAATAATCTTGCCAGAACAATCATATCTAGAAGATGAGATTCTAGCTCTACGACCTGTATTAGACAAGCCTAGGTCGGTAGATGTCTCTTTATGATCAACATTTAAATGAACAGTAGGCTCACCAAAACTACTTTTTGATGAAGTAGTAGCGCTCTTGTTTGACTTCAAACTTTTTCTCGACATCTCCAAAACAAAAGCCAAAACCCTAACCTTATTAGATAATGACATAAATCATAAGAGTAATGTTTCAAAAATCCCATCCATAACATGTATGAAAATGGATGATTAAGTTTATAAAAATATTTAAAAGAGACCTAATTGGTTTATACATAAACTTGCAACACTGTATCTAAAGTAATAAACACAAACTATAATTATAAAATTGCATTTTATTAAAAAAGACATGTTGTTCTCTACTAGAACAAAATCAATACCTAAAATATCATAACCCATAAACTAGTATGCAAAAGATATCATTTGTAAAGAACTTGTTTTGCCAATTTCATGTTGATTAAGTATTGAAACCAAAACCTTAACCTCATTAGATAAAAAAAAATCATTAAAATAAAACTTTATTAAACAACAAACCAAAAATTAACAATAAAAACATAAGAATAAAAAAAAGAGACCTATTATGTAAAAACACAATCTCAATAATGAATTGAAGACGTTGCAAAAACTAATGATTTTCTCACTTCATCTAACTTACATTCATCATGTACACCATAATATATAACATCTACCATTACCACCACCACCACTATCATGATTAATTATTGATGAACATAAATTTTTCACTATATTAAACTAACATCAACCATACCTATACTACCACATATAATATAAAACCATCTACTACACTACCAGCACTAACACCATTATAAAAATTAATTATTGAATATGGTTTTCATCTAACAATGCCTACTAGTCAAAATTCAAGTAGTATAAACAAATAACATAATTATTATAAAAATTCAAAAATCCGATTGAAAAAAAACATATAAAAAAAGAATGCAAATTCATCCAAATTATATTAAATATACTACAAATCACGTAAAAAAATCATTACATAAACAAATTTAAAAGAACTAGAGAAAATCAAACTAACCTATATTTACACACACTCACACACACACAAACACACACACACACACTCACACACACACACACACACCAAAAGAGAGATAGATTGGAAAACAAAACAAAAACCTACAACATTACCAATACAAATATCAATTATTCAACATAATTTTTAAAAAAACAACACTTAATAGTTAAAACCCAAGTGGAAAAATACAAACTAACCTGACCATTTTAACAATTTAGAAACTCAAGTAAAACAAGATGAAGAAAAAAGGACCTATAATTACAACTAAAAATCATAGTTTCTCAGTGCAACTAAAACCCATAAAAGCTCAAAATCATCAAACCCAAAAGACTATAAACCCTAATGAGAATTAAACAAAAAAAGAACCCACAATAAAAGAAGTAAATAAAGGATGAAGGAACCTTATAAATTCTACCTAAAAGGAGAAGAGGTTTTGAGCAAAAGCAAGTGAGTAAAGGAAATTTTGAATGAAAATAGAGGCAAGTTAGGGATTTGAAATAGATGAAAAAGAAATAGGGAAGGAGAGGACTTGCAGTGTGTTATTTTTATTTAAATTGCCGATGAAATTTTTATTGGCATTGCCATTGATAATTTGACACGTCATCTAATGTTGGTGGAAATGTCGATGGATTTTTTAATAATTTTTTATTCTATTAGCGATTTCATCGCTAATAATAACCTTACTTTGTAATAGACTGTTGTATCAGCTATTATGTAAAAAATACTAAACTTTTCTATAACTTTCCAATAATATTTGCATGTCCGTTGACAATTTCATTTGAAATTCCTAACCATTCTGTAACTTTCTGATGAAATTGTATTTTTGTCGTCAATTCCATCGGGAATGCTATATTCATTGACTGACCCATCAATGTTTCACTATATTTCATTTGGTTTATTTGTTAGAATCCCCTATCCAACCTAAATATACAATAATATATACGAAGCATTTTCAAACCAATAATTGCTCACATTAAAACCACTACTACAACAATAAACACTTGAAAAATATAAAAAATATAATGCATTAATATAAAGCACCAATAAATATCTTAATCACACAATGTCAATTTTATTACACAATGATGTTTCACATCTAAATTAATTCAACACCTTTTTAATCAAAATCACCATCTTTATTTTTACATTGTTATGTCCATCATCATTTTCGTCATTGAATTCCAGGTCAATCTCATTATTTTCATTTACTTTACTATGTTCATTGGTATTTAATATTACATTTAATTAATCAATATCAACATTAATATAAGTATTTTAAGTGACATAAAAATTTGAATTTTCTAACTTAGTTGATGTAGCAACTAGATATAGATCAACTAGCTTATCCATTTGAAATACACCATCTCTCTCAGTTACTTCATCATTATCATCTTCAACAACTTAAACATGAATTTTAGGTTAGGTTTTCACAATGAATAACCAATCAACTCAATTATGATCCATTCTAAAAAAAGAAGTGTATATATAATACACTTGTTAGTATTATTTGGAAAAAAAAACATCATTGATGTTGCAAAGTCTACCTTTATTTATTTATTTTGACCATACCATGGTGAGGATCTACTTTAATTCCTCTTTCAATATTATACTAATAACATATGAATAAAAATAATGTATCTTACTAACTATAATATCACAATTCAATAAACTCTTATAACTTGCCATAATAATCAATTTTAAACTCAATGGAAATTGAACCCATTACATAAACCTCAATATTATATCTTTTTACCCTCACCATACTCTCTAGCATGAAAAATATGTCTATTGAATAAATACTTGTTATGACATTGTACTTTTATTTTAGAACCCAAAGATGAGAATTTCAATCTACTAGCATTGCCTCCCATGTTGAAAACCTGGTTAAAATTAACAACCATTAATAATAATAATAATAATAAATATAAATAAGTCTATTATTAAGAGTTCTGAGTTATTATATGCTTACATGTATTTTAAACCACATGATAAATTATTCCTCTTATAATTAAAAAATGTGAGCTTCAGTAGCATTTGGATTTTTGGATAACAATAATTGATGATGTTGCCTATAAAAAAAGTTACTGAATTGAGTCTACATGAGAATATAAGAGAAAATAGTTTGAAACTATATAATGATAAAAATTGACTTACTGAGCAAAAGATTTCAATTCATCATAGTTGAATAAAATATAAATATATGCTTGTATGAATTCAATTTCATTCAAATATCTTCTCTTTATTGTATTCTTCGATAATGGTTGTTCAAGATGGCAAAATAAATTTCCACTTGAAAGTTGTTCACCACCAACATCATGTATTGAAATGCAATTGATTTTTGTTGCAAAGGTAAGGCTCAAAATAATATGAGGTAAAAGTTTAAATCTCTTAAACAATATATGCCTCACATATTAATGGTTGTTTAAGATGGCAAAATAAATTCCCACTTGAAAGTTGTTCGCCATCAACATTATGTATTGAAATGCAATTGATTTTTGTTGCAAATATAAGGCTCAAAATAATATGAGGTAAAAGTTTAAATCTCTTAAACAATATATGCCTCACATGTTAAAGTCTCAACATGCGCTTTGGTTTTTTATGTTTATCTTAAAGTTGAATAAATATCTGCATACAAGTAATTAAAGATGAATAACTGAATGTTTACAGAAAGACAATGAACAATTATGTAGGATGCTTGTAATCCTTAACATGTTGAAAAGATACATTCATCTATATTGCACATGCCCTCCAATGTTTTCCTCACATATTAAATGTATAGGTAGATGATTTATTGAGTCAAAGAAAAAGGAAAGAAAGATAATTTTAAGTTTGTTGATTATCTTAATGATGTTCATTTGAAGTTGCTGTATATGTTGGGTATGTAACTTATTGAATAAATATCTCTAAGCAATGACTAATTTTTGTGAGTGCATACCATATCCTTTTTGGTAACAAATTTCTATAAGCAATTGGAATGAGTGTTTGCATAAATAAATGACAATCATAACTCTTCATTCCAAACAATCATTTGTTTTTACTTTAACATCTATGATCATGTAAAATATTATTATACATATTCTTGCCGATACGCATGACATCTAGATTATGATGGATGTCATTAGTCTTCTAATAAAGAAGCTTCAAAAAAGTACTCCACTTTACCTAATTATAGGTCACACCAAAAGCAAAAAACTTGTGCTTACCATAATAAAAACCAAATACAATACCTTTACAAAACTACATCATATAATTCTTCATTTGATATTATCGACGATGCAACATGCCTTTTAGCTTTACATTTCAAGATGTCTTTTTTTGTTTGTTTTTATATCAATGATGACTTGGCAAGAATCTTTGGTGGCAATTAAAAAAAAGAATCTTTACCATCATTTATTAGGATAAAGACCTTATTATTTTTATATATTATGGATAAGCTAATTTTTCATTTGTGCTCCAACCCAATACCATCTCATACATAGGATAATTATTTATAGTACTTATCAAAGTTGTCTTCATTTAAAAATTTATTTTCTTGAGATATCATATGTTAGAGCACCAACTGACCATAACTTATTCAACTCATCAATCAAAAGTCAAAGATAAACATCTATATTTCAATATGGACTATAAGAACATGGTATGATTATAAATTAAAAAAATGAATTTCAAATACATACTTTTCTCCGGGGGTAAGTTGTATTGTTAGTATAAGTGGCCAACAAGAATAGAGTGCAACAATGAACCTAAATGGATTAAATCTATTTGTATATAAGATAAATATATGTTTTATGATTCCATTAAAAATGAAGGTTACACCCTATTAAACTACTTTCAAACTTCACCATCAGAATGATGCACTATGATCCCATCCACCTTATCACGTGAATGATGTCATAATACGTGCTCAATAATTTTTGAGACATAAATAACATTTGCAGCCTAAGAGTGATTGAGAAGTATTTTGATTTTTTGTATATGACAACTGTCCTACCTTTACCACTATTTAATTTATATTGAGCATGCTAATAGGTTTTACACTTGATAAAATTTACATATTCATAGTAGTACAACATGTGAAAGTTTGGACACATCAAATTTTTTTGGTATCCTAGGCTAAGAGGTTTTGTGATGGATTTTGCAGTATAAAAATTCTCTTTTAGCCCATTCCTTTTAGGTAACATACTTTTAGCCCATTCAATGATGCTATTATAACTGAACTCATTAAATCCATAATCTAATTTGATGGTAAACACTCATGCAATGGTCGATAATTTTCTATGAGTTGTGAACTCATCCCATAATGGTTCATCGGAATCTTTGAAAAGTTAAAAAAAACCTAGCTACATTTACAATGAATCTTTATTTAAAAGGATGTTACATGAACCTTTACCTAAATAACCCTGATTCATTCCCGTTATATTAATCATAATAATCTTATGAGGATTACTATTATCATCCATAAATCCATGTATATTGCTAGAACTAGAAATTAAGCCAACTATCATTTCTAACATGGTTTTGTAAGGAACATAGGATTCTCCGTGTGCAAATCAATATAAATATTTCTTGATGAACTCTTTTTTAAGTAGATGCATCATCACAACATCTTTATGGTGAAACTTTTTATTTTTAAATTCACACATAGACATCTAATTTCACATGCTCTAATATTCTTTGGATTATAAAGTATGAAATTAATAAAATCCCTAACCCTTTAAAGATAATCTTACCTATACAACTCTTAGGGTGAATCTTGATACATCTAAAAATGATAATCCATTACTTATAAATCTATATAGAATATTGATGATAACATTTATGAATAATGTAATCATTCAATTCAAAAATAAACTTTTTATTAAAAATAAATTCGTAATCCAATAACGAATTATCATCTATAACCAATTACAATGAATCATTAAAATTAATAGGAACTAAACAATCAAATTAACAACAAATAATTGGTACCAAACTAATTATCCATTATTTGTTCAATTCAAACTTATTCAGCCTAAATTAATATCCTTTAATTATTATAAATTCACAAAAAAAATCAAATTTCTACAATTTTCCCAAAATCTCCAACTTAACAATAAAATTGACAAAATGTGATTGTTACCCATTAAATAACTCATCACTTCTTGAATGACAACACATCTAAATTACAAAATCAAACTCAATTTCATCACATAACAAATAAATTCACTTTCTCCCAAATCTCAAACAAACCCTAACATACAAATTATACATTTATACAATAAAATTCTATAAAACAAACCTGTAAAAAAACTTAAATATAAACCTAAACTACAAATAGTAAAATTTGTTTTAAGAAATTAACCTAAACCATTAATGGGATGCAAAAATAATGGTTAAATTTGTTTAATTAGTGTAGTAGCTTCATAAGAAATAAACCAAGAGTGAGATATGGTGACACTTCTGATAGATATAGGTTGACTAATCTAGTAGGTTGAGTGGCTAGATTTGTGAGAATAGGGGCCAAAATTTTAAGGTTGGATTGTTGTGTTTTTGGCAAGAAGAAGAAGAAGAAGAAGAAATGAGGGGGGGGGTTGGTTATAACTCTTTTAAATTTGTTGATGAAATATGACTTTTGATGGAAAGTATTCACGTTTAATATTTCTTAAAAAATTTTGTTGTAAATTATTGACGAAACATATTCCGTCGCTATTTTCATTAAAAATATTCTACATAAACATTACCAAAGAAATAATTTTCGTTTTATAAGTAGTGTTTGTATATATATCAATGTGCCAATAATCTTATTTCCTTAAAAAAAAAACCCTCATATTATATTAATAACAAACGCTCAAGTGTATGTGATCCAAAACAGGTATCTCTTTCCAAGGACAAAGAGGAGATGGTGATTTTACTAGTGAGAGTTGTAGCATTGGGGGCAGGCGCCTGTGCTTCCTTCCCTATCAATAATTGAAGCTTAAAAGACTTGGTTTATTTGAGTTAAGGCATCAATGATGAATGTGGAACCTAGTGGACTCCATCTTTCCACGTCCGAAAGAAACCGAGGTTGTCAAAGCATGGAGCCATGTTACTGTCCCTATGCAAAAATTCATGTGTTTTCTTCACATCAAACACTTCCCCGTAAGTGGATTCCAACTCCTCATTCAACCCTATATTCCCTTACACTAGTGGTGGGCTTCCTTTCAAAAACCTAACAAAAAAGTTGATATCATTCTCCGAGTCCTTAAAAAAGCCTGAAAAAAAAAAACCTGTTAAAAATGAGTGAGGTTCCATTCATATCCAAGGCGGGTTAGTCCAAAAATCTAGGCACCCAATAGGGTATAGGTATGTTCTAATTAATGCTTGTACGTAAGCAATGACACTACTTCCTATCACATAGGTTATAACTAATTAAGACTACATAAGCTTATGTAGTAGACCTATTATTTGTATATCTTCCTCCAATGAAGTTTTTTCAACATGCTTCTTGTATCAAGAACAGACCACACACAGCTTTTTGAGCATTTGTAACTAATATCAATTTTGACCAAATTATTAAATTGTTTTGACTGACAGAAAATAAAATGTTTGAACTAAAAAAATTGGTACGACTTGTGTCGTATTATGGTGCCAACTCATTTTTCTACTCATAAAAGTGTATCTCCCAAGCATTTATTAAATTTCTTTCCACATCTTTCTCCTTCCTTGTCTGAGAAAAGGTTTTATGTGTCCAGCTTTTGTATGCCAAAATGGAGGCAGGTATGTATATATATATGTGTGTGTGTGTGTGTGTGTGTGTCTCTTAGATACATTTGCTCACAGAGCTTTCTTTACAAAGGAAGAATTTAGAGTTTGAACTCAGCCAGAGCCATTTTAAAACATAACCTTGTAGTTTTTAAACAATCTGTTTCCAATAAGAGAGGACTCATCATAGACACCTAGAAAAGGAAGAAAGCTTTCTTTGTAGATATCAATTTCATAGATGCAATCTAGGGAGTAGTTAGGCAGTCCCTTGGAATCTGAGAAAGTAGTAAAGAACGCAAGTTAACCCAGCTACTAGAATCAATAATTCCCTATGGTGCAACAATTATTGACCCATGATCACATTGAGAGGTACAAAATCCACCTTGAAATATGGATATCACTGTTTACCAGAACGTGCATGAGATATTGTATCTGTCTTCGATCATTACACTCATTATTAATAAATCTATTTCGTGGTTACACATTATCATGATTTATGCATCCATGCTTCAAGGCAAGGATGCAAATTAAGAACTGTACCCATTGTATACCTTCAGATAAAAAGATCAAAAGACCTGGCTAAGTGTTGCAGCATCTTGTAAAGAAGAGGGAAAAAAAACTCAAAATAGGATATCGCGTACAACATTTTTATATTTTTTTTCATCATCCTTCTCACAAGTCTCTCCTTTTGACTCAGCATAATATAATTTAAAGTAAAAGACGAAAGTTTAATCTATAACATGGGGCCTGCACATTACCAAATCTCCAAGTGATCCAATCATAAATGAAAACGATAACCTTATCTCCAAATTAAGGATTTGTCAGTGAGTTAGCTATGATAAGTTCTATCTGCATACCTTTTCTTTTCTTACATTGCATTTTCTAGTAAATTCTGAATGTAATGAGTGAGTTGCCCCTACCTTAGCACAAAATTACAGATCCTTGTGAGCTTTATTAATGTTGATGCTAAATAATGTTACTCAACAGTGATTGATCTGTACTAAATATGGTAATGGTGGTCTATCATATAAGATCAATAATGCATGTTTGTGTTTTTACATGGCCATGCCAACTTATCTTCTTGGAAGGATAAAGTCATTTCATTTTGCTGGGTCAGAAAATTTGCCATACGTTGCTTTTCTTTCTTTGTATATAGTGACTGATCAGCATCATCTTTTCTTTTTACACAACTCCATACCTTCCAAATATGTTGTAGAGAGTACATACAGCAATCTTGTAGTCCTTCACGAGTGATTATTGAGTTCCTTGTGGAAAGCAACAAAAGGAAATGCAGCCTTAAACTCTTCCTACCTTTCTTAAAAGAGATAGATGGCCTCTGAGATTTTTCTAACCGGTCCATTTTAAGATCTGTAAAGCAGTTATCACACGATACCTCCCTTCCCCAACCTTCTAGCGGGGGTAGCCTTCGAAATTATTTGCAAAGGAATATTCACAAAGCTGGCAACCGTGGGCTCAAAGACCTTTCTCTTACAAGCATCGTTTGTGAAAAACTTTTACATTATCAAGAAAGTGTACCAAATATTCCAAGGTAATTGTGACGTAAAATGCGAAAGGTTCTTTGTCTAGAGTTTCCTTTGAAAAAAATGAACTAGACATTTGAAGCTGCATAGCTGAAAGAAGCAGATTCTGAAAGGCTTGTGTTCTTTCTGTGGTATACATAATTACCAATCCCATCAGTTGTTCAAAGTCGTCGTTGCGTTTGATTAGTATCCAAGATAAAATAAACAGATATAAATATATTTGGATAAAAAAACAAAAAAAAAGATATAAATTTAAAATTATTTCTAAAATATAAACAAAGAAAGGCATTTAAGAGGGATTAAGTTATTTGTTCATATCAACACACTTTGGGGCTTTGTTTGCGATTTGAGGTCCCAAGCACATGCAAGTGTGTTTGAGCTAAAGCATGCCAAGCTGCAGTGGCTTTAATTACATTGAAAAAATAATAGTAACAATAATGTCAAGAAAAAAAAAATAGTAACAAAATTGTGAGGCCACACTAATTATATGTTTGGATGTTAATCAAACCCAAAATTTTTTCAGTTTTTGGATTGCTCAAATGCAATGCCAGCACACTCTTAAATTGTTCATCAAGCTAGGTTTTGTATTTGAGAATGAGGCTATTAATTAGATGGGGAGTAACGTTGAGATGTTGCTACATCATTCTCCCAAAATATCGTAAATCTCAAAGTAGAGACTACTTTCTGTGGAACACAAGGTTTTTTAACCAATAAAGTAGGATGATTAATGATGAAAAATTGAACTTGGTTCCCACGTTCATGTCCTTAGACATGAAGGTTGAAGGCCTTGGAATGGACTTGTTCTCACATAATAATGGATCACTAGCTACGGAAAAGATGATCTGTAGCACTATCGTCATTTAGTAATGAATTCCGTTCAGGGGAATTATTCTTGCAAATATCCTTTCCCAAAGATGCCCCAGAAAGATGTGCAAAGAAAAAAAAATTTGTATTCTTCAGCGCAGCCCATATGGGGGAGCTTACAATATTGTTTAATTATTAGGTTTGGTTATGGAGAGCACTTACACTCTCAATTTAAAAATAAATCTTCAATATTTTATTTTTATTTTGAGCTCGAGTCAAGGGTGTAGAGGAGATGAGATTGAAATAACTATTCATTTAATTAGATTAAGTACTTGCAATTACGTTACAGATCTTAATTTCCCCTTGTACCCAGCTAACTAGCTACAAGATATACGGACAGAGCCTTTCAAGCCAAGAAGATAGTCATTATATTTCCCTACTTTTCTTGTTCATACTTTTTAATCTTGAACAAGAGATGATCACATAGTCTAACATCCCACCCTTAATTACATTTCTTGAAGGGGTGGGTATATCTGTACTGTCTCAATCTTCCCACTACTCTTTACACCACCCTTGACCGCCCTTGAAAGGCCAGCCGTTTCCACTCCACCAAACGTCGCAAGAAATCCATAACCTGTAGGAGCATTCAAAACTCATAAGCTACATGGCTGGCTAGCTTGTGTATCTGCTAGCTAGTTACTGCTCATAAGAAAAAGAAAAAAGAAAAAGAATCATCGATGAATAACAGCAATTATACATGTGGTGGATACTTGCCTGGGTGGGTTCCTGTAGGGAATAAGATGCACTGGTGTCCTTTGGGATTTTAGAGACCAAGATACCAAAACCTTGTCCTCTTTCTCTTAGTACCTGATAACAGTAACCAAAAAATATTATTAGCCTTAAAAGATCTGAAATAAAGTTTGGTGTATAAAGAAGGAGAGATTTTGTTTATATTTTAAGCATTGGATACCTTAAATGCATCTTCGTCTGTTCTATCATCTCCAATGTAAACAGGAAAAACATCAGTGCAATTGGCGAATCCTGTAGGGGAGATATATTAATTATATATATATATTTTAATTAGTAGAGTTAAAGGTCATTAATTAAAAGTACAATACTAATTATTATCCAGCACTATTATTTGTCTGGCTTTAATTTCTTTTTCCCAAGTAGATAGACAAATCTAGTGGGGGGTGAGGCCTTTTTGAACACTTGGTTTTATTTATTTATTTATTTATTTCGGTTCTTGAGATACATTGAAGCTGTATGATTCCAATAAAAATAAAAAAGTGTATTTTTTTAGTTCGTGATTATTATCAATCAATTACAGGAAAGCGACAGGAAAACAACACTAAACTTACCAAGTGACTCTAACAAAAATTCAAGAGCCTTTCCTTTGTCCCATTTAATGGTAGGGCGGATTTCTAAAACCTGTGTAAAACAAAATGGTACTGAAAGTGAGACATCTCTTGTTTTATATACTCTTAAAATATTACAAAATTAAGAAATAAATAAATACAATATTGTTAATTAATTTATTATTAGATGCCAAACCACACCTTTCTTCCTTGAGTAAGTCGAAGCTTTGGGTACTCCTTCAACACTGACTTAACTACTTGTGCCAGTCCACTCCATTTCTGTATTTTTTCATGCATTAAAGTTAGTTAAAACATATATTACTTTTTAATATAATAGTCGTAGCAATATTATTTGGTGCCCGACTCATACTTTCTCATCAACGCAGCGATAGTGCACAGAGAGGCAGAATTTGTTGTTCTCCACCATGGCCCCTGGAGTTGTTTTAGTTTTCTCTACCAGTTCTTCGTAAACCTGAAATCCCATTATCAAAAATGATGTAAATATCATCAAGACTTTGAATTATTCTTATAACATAGAGTGTTATCAAGTAAATTACCTCATCTATCATGGGAAGAAATTCACTGGCAGCCTGAAAGACAACACCATCACCGCCCTGAAAAATACAACATAAAAGACAAGAATTTCTATCATTTTGCGAAAGAAGATGGGGGAAATTCATGAAGCCATTTACTAGATGGTACTTGCAAATACAGTGGTAAAGCTCACTCACTTTCTTGTATTTGGAGCCTTTTGCTGGTCCTTTAATGTCCATGCCATGGCTTCCAGCATAGTACAGTTCTGCTAACCGTACAAAGTTATACACCTATAAAATATTGATAAAAATTACGAAGTTAAGCTCAGAATTACAGACCACACGAACAGAAAAGCCAGAGTAAGATGTACTTATTAGCCTAATATTACATTAAAGAAAAGGAAAAAGCTTCCAAATGTACCTTGTCTCTGCACCTCCCACTCACTATTGCAGTAGGGAAAAATCTTGCAAGCTTTCTCACTGTTGCTCTCATCTGAGTTTACCACAACAGAAACTTCAGTAACACTACA
>Ga0325411_1001913_pt1 | contig 23335 bp, 12 predicted proteins | sample PopdelMetagenome_13_FD_206181 | JGI IMG/M metagenome (GOLD analysis project Ga0325411, IMG submission 206181) | Populus deltoides microbial communities from Bellville, Georgia, United States - Xylem-PdIQD-R4 | ecosystem: Host-associated > Plants > Phyllosphere > Stem > Wood/Secondary xylem... | reverse complement strand
TAAGTCTCCAATGGCTCTGAGGGGATTCGAACTCGTGACCATTGGAAAGCAAACCCAAAGCTTCACTAATTAAGCTACCCTTCAGAATTAATTTAATTTAATTGTGCATTCTTGCAGCTAATCTTGATTGCCCTGAAATTGAGGAAAGGGAAAACCAAGTGATTCCCTAGCACAAGGAAATGCTGGTGCGACAATTGACATTCCACTCAGCGATGGTGCAATGAAAATCGCGATTGTTTTGTTCAGTAACACAAAGACGAAATCTGACTAATAGCTTTAGATAATCGGTCTACAAATTCAGCATGTTTCCAATTTTGATTTGATTTAATGGAGGCAGCGAGATGAATTAGCAGAATACTCTGTCAAAATGGAGTTTTCATTTTCTTGTGAGGATGGATCAGTCTCACTGGAGAGACTATGGATCAGTAAAATAGTACTCAATTGCTTCAGGATCTTGCACATGTTTGCTATAATACAGTTAACTGGCACGACTGATCACTTCATTCTTACCTTTCCATGCTTGAAAAATTGAGCTGCATGTATCAGGACTGCACCTTTCACATTCAGTTCTCAAAATAACTATGTACTGCACACTTTTGCAGCACAGTCAAGTATAAATGTTTGGGAACGCAGTGTAAATCGTGTTTTTTTAAATTTTAAATTTTTTTTGCTAATTTTTTTTTATATTTTCAAATCGTTGTGATGTGTTGATATCAAAAATATTTTTTTAAAACATAAAAAAATATTATTTTAATATATTTCTAAAAAAAAAACACTTCAGTCACAATCATAATTCCAAACACACTTTATTATAGTTTAATTAATAGCATGCATTGTGACAAAAAAAAAACCCATTTCCTTGTTGGTATGAGTCGCGCCACAATTTCAAGACCCCATCAAGACTTCTAGTGCAAATTGTGCAACAATCTTAGTTGTCATCCTCTAATCACCATAAAAAGCAGTGACACACTTTATATTTCATTTATGCATGATTTTAATGTGTGTTTGATATTGTAGTGTTTAATGTTTTTTAAAATATTTTTTGTTTGAAAATGTATCAAAATAATTTTTGTTTCTTCACATTTGATATTAATCCATTAAAAATATCAAAAAACACTAAAAAAACATCAATTTGATGCTTTTAAAATACATCCAAAGGTTAAAACTGTTACTTCCAAACACTCACCAAATAGCTAGGCATGTGTGTTGTTGTCTATCCAACTCTTGTTGTTAAAAAAAAATTGACTTATTACATGTAGCATAATTGTTTAATTTATAAAAATGCATTTTTATATTATTTAAAGTAAACTTACAATTGTTATTAAATTATATATTAGCATATCTAAACTTGCAAAGACATATAAGCAAAAAACCATATCATGTATACTAAATTTATAATATATTAAACTTTGACTTAAAATAAAAGTACGTGAAGTACTTGTTAAGCCTATAAGAATTTAATCAAGCTAAAATTTTATTATTGTCGATGATCAACATTATCAAGGGAAGTTGATTATAAATTGTCATATAATATGATAAACTTTGACTTATTGGCTCCATATGTTTGCTCTAATAAATAAACATCATCGACAACATTAATTACTTGCTAATTATATATGATACTTAATAGAACATTCATGTTTTTTTTTTAATAATGAATAATATTCAAATGATTATCCTTTTAACTAGCATTTTTTCATATAGTAATACTTATCATCATACTAATTCTTTAAAACACTAATTGTTGTTAATTTCTTAAGAATAATTATAAACAAAGAATATTATTCAATAGGTAAATAGGTTTATTCAATGTAACATCACACAAGAACATAAGTCCATTCAAGGACACAATATTCACTCTCAAGCCTTCATTATCTTGGGTATACTTTCCTTCCCTTCCAATATACTAAGTTAAACATTAAAGGTTCTTCTATTCCAATAGGATACTTGGTTTTATAAAGAATAACAAACCTAGAGATAAATCACAAATTCAATCCCAGACACAGTTATGGAAAACCCAAATTCAATTTGAAGCTTTTACAACTTTATTAGTGACATTATCTTTGGAGAACTGGACAAATGCTAAGCTATTTTATTCTCATCTTACTCTTTATCAAAAGTTTTCTCAATGGCTAACGACTTAAAAACACCATGTCACTAGAGAGTAGCTGATCTTTCTATAATAGGTACTTTAAATCCTTCAAATCTCTAACAAAATTACCCATTAAGTATACGTGCTTAATATTGTTGTTCTAGTATACAATAACATATTCACACTCTTATGTTTCTTCAACAAGAAACATAACACCTAGCTATATTGCATTCACAACAGAAACACTCTGGTTCCCTGAAAGAACAAGGTAAAACGATGTACAAATAAGTAGATACGAGAATACTTATACTCCACCCTTCTAAAAGAGCCACTCTAGTTGAAAAGTGTTCCTCAACAAGTCTTAGCCATACGAATAGTTGCCACCAGTAATCTCCTAATGAATCTCACTCGTCTACTTATAAAAAAAAAACCTAACATGAAATGAGATCAATAATTGAACAAGCTTCTGAGAATGAACATTGCCTTCACCAAGTAAAAGATTCTTTATTTTGTCATCGAGTGCTACAAACTCATCTTTCTAAAGATTGTTTGTCCTTCAAGGCTAATTTAAACAACTATGATAGATTTACATATCTAAAAGAGCATATACAAAGCATCTTGGAGCTTATAACATAAGACAACAATGTTTTATGCAAAGTCCTTCCAATAAAATTTTATGGATATGCTCGGGTATGGTACCATAGTTTAGAGCTTGGCTCCATCCTTAACTTTTATGATATCAATGTCAAACTCATCTACTGATTTAGTACAAGTATATTAGCTAAAAGGAGCACAACTAAACTCTTTACCATCACAAAATAAGAAGATGAGGGCACCAGAACATATCTTCAAAGGTTTAACAAGGAAATGTTGAATGTATATTTTACAATTATTCCTTGTATAAATGACTATATAGTCTCTTCAATCAAACTCTCCTCAAAGTGAATCAGGTAATGGAAAATTATATTCAAGTAGAAAAATATATTATGACCTAGGAAGAACACTTTTATTTTCAACAATAGAGAGCAAAATCTTCCAAGCACCATCAATTTCCTAGCAGCCTTAGTGTGTCTAAAAAGAACACCAAAGGATCCATTCATGAGTGGATGATATTCTATGAGCTCAAGACCATACCTCTAGCCTCCATATGTCATGAGGTGTTGACTTTCATCCAGGGAAAAGAATTCGTATGATATTCACCTTTTATGAATAATGAAATAAATACAAAGAACCTCAATAAAGTTTATTTCTTTCACCAATATAATGGGCATGTTACCAAGAACTGTCATGCTTAGAAAAAAAAAGATAGAAATATTGATTGTTACGGGTTACCTCTAATAATTTATAAGGAAAGAAATGCAGCCTGAACAAAAAGCAAAAAAGGTTGACATATCCCAACATGCATTACTCAAGATCAAATAGGTTTTAAGGATTGTATCTTCACTTATATTAGATATAATTTTGAATTTTTCAATGAACAAATTAATATTGTTTCTCTAAGTAGTCTCCACATATTTTTTTCACGGTGTTGTTTATCTTCATATCTTTAATGAAATCTTCATATTTAACAAAAATCTCCATGTCTTTAATGAAATATTTATGTCTCCAAACAAAATCTTCAAGTCTCAAATAAAATCTTCATGTCTTTATATAATGAAATCTCATTCTCCATCTTAAAATGTTATCTGTTATAGACGAAACAAACAAGCCAACCTTCTAGTAACATGACGTATATACAAAATTAAGTTTTTTCTTTCCATCATATTTCTATTGATCAAGTCTTTCAATACATGAATGTTTAAAGAACCAGGAGGAAAATAATAGTACAAAAAAAAAAAGTGAGAATCATTCCATTTGGACCAACCCAATTAGAAAGGCTTTCCTGTTGTTTAAGGTTAGCCCAAATAGTAGGGTGGCTACTCGGTTAGGACAACTTATCCAACCCTATCTTTTTAGTCCCTCAATAATTGGCCTCGTCCTAACAAATTTTCAAAGAGTTTAGTGACTTACACGTACCAAAAAAGTATATTTACTATCTTTAAGAAAGTTAGTGCAACGTTGCACTCTTTTATTCTAATACATGAATTATTAGTATAATGCCAATATCTATCTCCCTCAACTTGTCTACTTAGAGAACACCTACTTTTTTGCAAATGAATATTTTTCTAAATTTATATCTTGTCTCCTCATATGGCACTTACTTTCTCGTTATCTTCTTAGAAGGTGCCACTTTTCACGTCAATCACCCTTGAGTGACAATCCTTCCACCAATAACACAATAAAACATAATAACTAATGACTCTACTTTTTAGGTTACCTACAAAGGAAAATAATTATTCTTTATCATTACTTCACTCTTCTATGAGTTAAGATCAAGTAAACAAGATATATAAATACCTCTTGTCACTGGGTAAACAAGTTCATTCAACAAAACATCACAAAAGAACACAAGTCCATTCAATGACATAATATTTGCTCTTTTAAGCCTTCATTTTCTTGGTTATATTTTCCTTTTCTTTTATAATTTACTAAATTAAGCATCAGAGGGTCTCTTATTTCGATATAAGACTTATTTTGAAGAGAACTCCTAGCTTAGAGATAAAACACACATTCAAGCCTATATACAACCATGAAAAACTCTAGTTCAATACAAGATTTTTATGACTTCATCAGAAATGATGGAATTAACTAGAACAAAAATTCATTTAGTAGTGGAGACAAAGACAAACATGCTTTTATATCTGTCTCTGAGATAGAAATGAAGTTAATATTTGTACCTTAAGAAAAAGTATAGAAAGGACATGTCTCAAGGACAAAAAAAAAAAAAATTAACTTCCAAAAATATCATTGAAAACATTTTAATAAAATTCCAAAAACATAATCCTTTTCCTTTTATCCTACATTCAAATAAAGGAGGTATTACCTTGCTATTATATATAATTATTTATATCCTTGTTTAATTGATCCATCAAGATTCAATATTTTTATCAATTTGCTTTCTGAGATGGAGGGGAACTATTGAAACAACCCCTTGCTAACGAGACCCTTTTATTTCCAGCTTACATAGATTAAATCCCCTTAAAAGTTTACTAAAGTCTTTTTTTATTGCAAACATTTTTTTTTCTATTTTGCAACAATTTATAGTCATAAACATAGGAACTCCATTATTTATTGGAGAAAGAGAAGATTGATAAATAAAAATCTTCTTCATCATCCATTTGGGATTGCATATTACAAAACAACGTTCTCAATCCTCATATTGTACACAAGGCTTGAAAAGGTGCGTTTTTATGTATTGTTTTTTCAATTAAACTATGTACATCTTTTTTTATTGAATCAATCTATAAAAAAAATATCAATCTATTGAGCTAAGTATAATTTTTTTTCTACCTTTTACTTTTTTTTTATTTTTCCTTAAATATTTGTATTATAAAATTTTCTTTATCATTTCATCAAATTAAAATTGAAGAAAATTAACCAACTAGAATAGATTATAAATGTTTTTCATTTATATCAATAAAAAATTAACCAAAGTAAATTAAAATTTATTAGAATTTATGAGATAAATAATATTTTTTTTCTAAATTTTCATTTAAAATAAAAAAATTAATAATTAATAATTTATTACAAGTTTGATAATAATAATACACATCGAAGGTAAAACATAATTTTAATATTTTATTATGTCTTGTTCTTCATCAACTAAATAGAATATAAAGACATTCATTATATCTTATTGATGTAGGTGGTTCTAAAGAATCTAATGGTTCTTAATAGTTGGTTGGAGACCTTGTATAGCTAAACTGAGTAAAACACATAGCAGACTTATTATGGATGAGTGGGATCAAGCCCAATATAAGAAGAGGCTTTGTTGCATGGCCAGTTTGATAAGAAAAAAGTCATAACTTTATATACAACTATTGGATCGCACTCAAATCAAGATATGGCCATAAGGCTTGAAATTAGGCTTAGAAGATACTATTTGAGCCATCTTCGTTATTTTTCTTTTTGGTTTTGGATTTCTAGTTTCATTTCAAATTTTATGTTGTTTTTTTCTATTTGATTGAGGATTCTGATTTTTCTACAATGTAAATATCGGTTACTGATCTATTTAAGAAGTTGTAAACTTGTTTGAAGGGACAAACTATTACACGGAAAAAAAAATCAATAATAAAATTCCAATAAGGGTTCTTATGTTTGAGATCATTTTTTAGCAAAATTTTGTTAGGTGGTTCGGTTGAATCACTTGTACTTCATTATTAAACACAACTTTATCTTCTTCTATTACTTTTTCATCTTAACTATTTTTATTTTTTTTTCTTTTATTTCAAAATAGTAACTAAATACTAGCTTAATCTTGTGAATGCTTCCAACATAGCATTGTAACCCAAGTTTAATGCATAGATTTATAAATAAGGACAACTCTAAGTCCATGGTATAAATAGGGGTTAGTGTACTCCTTTATTGTTTATAGGTATGAAAAAACTCCTTAAAAATCATATAATTATTTAAGGTCTAGTCATAAAATAATTAATATTATTGTGTCTTTAGTCTCACTAGCTCTTACCTCCATCTCTTCTTTTAATATATCTGTTATTCAATCTCTTTCCCTACTAAATTCTATCTAACTTCTCATGGCCTGGCTAAGCTGCTGGAGTTTGGTAATAGGCTCATGGTTAGCTACCCCTACACCTATTTTATAAACCATATTTTTCTCTTCTAACTCTTGAGGCTCCTCATCTATTGGTGGAGGTACCTCCTCAACATGTTGAGGTGTGGGTGCAACGCCCCTTCTTCTCATATCTAGACTTCAGATTCAACAAATAATCATGTTTTATCATAACAAAAGATAACATATATATTATCAAGAAGCATGATCCAATTCATATTAACAACTCGAATATTTATAATATTTGTCATGCATATGGAATATTATCCACTCATCTGACTCAAAAGCATAATAAACACAAAAACAGGTACCGAAAGAAATCCAATTGATGTCTCGTAGGTAGAATATCAGGAATATCTGAATAAAATAAAATACTAAAAAACACTCGAAAGGAACATAAAGTCAATTTAATACTCTTAACTTAGGGTCTAACTCATAACCCTATAAATTTAGGAACCAAACTGGTATTTGTTTTCAAAAAAACCCCAAAAATCAAATGGTTTCCTAAAATTTCTAATTCAAAAGAAAACAAAACATGAAACTTGATATTAATTCATCAATAAAACTCAATTATTCTTCAAAACCCATTTGAAAAACTAAAATTACAACCAGGAACTAATCTGGATTTTATCTCAAAACTTTAGAGGTCATATTGTTATTTTGTCGAACTTGGAGGACCAAACTAAAAATGTTATAAATTCATAACCATACTGGATTTTTACCTATAATCCATCCTTAATTCTATCCAGAATCTTGAATTTTGCTCCAAGGATTGAATTGTAATTTTTCCAAACTTCAAGGACTAAGTTATAATTTTCATAAATGAAGGACCAAGATGTAATTTCCTCATCCTCAACTCCAAGATACTTCTGTCCAGTATTTCCAGCAAGGGTTTTTTTTTCATAATTTCTTAATATTTCTTACACCCAATATATCAATTAAACCAATTAAACTCAAAATCATTATTCCTAACAAAATCATCTAAAAACCAACTAATTAAACCAATACTCATAATAGTTAACTCATAATATTCCAATCAACTCACCAATTAAATCCAAAACATAATTTTCAAAACCTTAATCTTCAACAATTCAAAATCAAAGATAAATACCACAATTATACATAACCAAAGTATAAATCTTACTTTAGGTGCTCATTTTTTCTAATACGTTTTTCCTTACATAGTCTTTCCTTCTCTTGTTTTCTTCCTTCTTTCCTCTCATATTTCTCTCTCTCAAAAATTCAGATTTTTTTTATCATCTTGTTTATACTTATTAAGCTATTTGTTCAATTATCACAATACTTCTTATTCATTTATATATATTTTCTAAGCCTTCAAGAGCATTGTTGCCTTTTCCTAATAGCTCTTTCTCTATTCATTTCAAAACATCACAAAGTTATTCCTTATAATAATTATTTTTTCTTGTTCATTTAAAGGGTGAATTGTAAGGATACCTACATAGAACTTGAAACATGAATTTTAACATCATCTTCTAATCATCAGGTATTATAAATATATCAGTAAGATTTATCTCAAAGATGAATGAAAATCAATTGTCTTTCTTTTCAATCCTTTCCCTTTTCTTTGACAACCTTTCTTGATATCTTCATTTTTTTTTTTACAAAAATGACACATCATATTGCCAATATCTACATTTTTTGATATGGTTAGTCCTCGTCCTTTATATGATAGTCTTTTATTTCTTTTAGCTTTAATAGGCTTGTTATTATTATGTTCTTAAGATACATGTAGACCATTTGCAAACCTTTTTTCTTAAGTTTTTTTTTTTACTTTTGAACACAGAACAATGAGTTCATTAACAATCCACTTGTCTTTTTATATGTTACAATATATTTTGAATGAACCAAATTGAGAAATAGAGTTAAAAATGAATTGCACCATAAATAATTTTGAAAAGGTCATACTTATATAATTAAGTTATTCGGCTAAAATTTTTATTTTCATTATGTGCTTTCACATGCCACTAACATTGTCATATCTTTAGCAATCAAAATTGTCATAAGGGTATATGTTAATGCCATATCAAAAGCTTGAAACTATTTCTCAATAGATTCCATGCATTATATGCTTTTAGAAATAAAAGATTTGACTTGTGAATGTTCTTGGCAATCTTGCTATTTATAAGCATTAGATCTAATATGTTAGAATGCTCCTAATTCCTATAAAGTTTTTCTCTTGAGGTTAACTTGTTTCAAGTGGCTTTGTTGGTACATCTATGTGAAGACACAAGTCTAATTCTAAACATCCCAAATTAATGAATCTATTCATTCCAGTCAAAAAAATTAGAACCTTTCAACTTTAGAATATTTGATGTATGACTTGAAAAGGAAGCTAAAGTAATTGCTAGTAGAAAAAACACATTAAGATGACCTTAATGTAACATTCAAATATATTTTATTGAGCAATCTATTGCATTTCCATATTCATCCTTTAAGATATAATGATATTTTAATAATATAAATGAGATGTTAAATTCTTTTGAGTATTGAACCACTCTCTCATTATGCTTATGGGCTCATAACATCATAAATTTATCAAAATTAAAATGCTAATACCTTTGGTATCATGATTTAAATATTGACTACAATTCTACAAATATAAATACCTTTAGGAATATTATATATTTGCAATCATAACCTTATCAAAAACTTATCCAATCAATCATACTTTAATGTCATATGAATGGCTCATTTTTGCGACTAACAATTTGACCATAAAAAATAATCATAATGGTTAATTATAATATAAGGATCTTTGTTGTTTTATGAGCATATAATTCAGGACTTTGTTTATAAGTAATTTTTGTACATTGTGTCATATCAACCAATTATTTAGATGTTTGACATAAGTACATCTTCCTTTTATCTTGATCTCCTTTTTCGTATATTCGGACTTTTTAAGATCAAGTTTCATTTATGTATAAACAACTTGATCTTCTCTTTCCATACTCACTCTAATAAAATGGGCGATGAAATACTTAAGTGAAGATAAGGACTAAGAACCCCTTATATGATTATTTATGTAACTTAATTCATTAAAGAGTCATAAATATACACATGACCCTTTATCTTCCTCTAAGATAGATGTATCATATTTATTCATCTTGAACAATGCGATAAATCAACTTAATATTATATTAATCTTTATAATATATGACTTTGATCAACATATCCAATATATTTAAGGAGATTAAATATCAATTTATAAATACACATGACTTTATCCAATGTTCTTATAATTCAACTAAAGAAGTACATGACTTTTATTAATGTATATTTATAACTAATGAACCAAGACCACTAAATTTATTAATTTAATATAGTCAAGAAGATCATATTTTTCATCATTAACACCATTAATTCTTTTGACTATAGTAGAATGAAAAATATTATTTTGGAATTTTGCAAATTTAAAAAGATTTCATCCATTTGGATAGAAATTATGTTATAAGGTTTTATATTCAATATTATATTTAAAAATCATATTTATATTTATATCATTTACTTTTTTCTCTTGAAATTTCTACCACTGTTTCACAACTATTTTAAGCAAACATATATATATACATACTTTCAAAGTTTTAATGAGAAAGAAAGAATTTTAAAATCTTAGGTCAATCTTACTAAATGGTTTATGTCCTGAATAAGAATGAAGTAGGGCAATAAAATCATATAATTTGGAGCCTTTTTTCTAAGCAATCTTTAATTTTCATGGATTCTATTTTTTGTAGAACTACTTCTCTTTCAGCCTCCTTTACATTTGATTCTTCTATGAAGAAAAGAATTATTAATAGTGAAGAAATTATCATTGAGGATTTTACAAAAAATATTGATGATTAGAAAAAATCAAAACTCCAAAAGAACCAGATTTTTCAAACTTTTTTCATTCAAAACTGATTTTACTATTAAAACTAAAGAAAAAGATATACAACTAACAAAACTTTTTAAAACCATCCAACTTATTTCTCAAAAATCCTTAAAAAAACACAAAGACAGAAACTATAAATATATCCATGTTGATCTAGTACAAGTAGGAATAAAGCCCCTGACCAAAAAAGGCTCAAACACTTCTATCCTTGCAGTCCTTAGAGATGCTAGATTCTATAATTTTCAAGATTCATTATTAAGTTCTATAGAGTTCAGTTTATACAGTGGTCATTTCCAAGACAAAAACATACTATAAAGTATAATCTTACAAATAAATCTCATAATTACAATATGCTTGAAAGATCAATTTTAGTAGCTTTGATCTTTAAAATTCACTACAAAGTTATGTTCTCTTTCTTTGCCAGCAAATATAAATTTCAATAACAGAAGGGGAAACCTTACTTTTACAAACAAACATTTCAAAATCAAACATAGTTGTACCCAGAGCCATCCAATTGAAAGATATAACCTTATCAGAAGACTGGATCCTTAAAAGAGTAGCCCAATTTGATCCTTAACAACCCCTATAACCGAATGTCCTACTTAAACAAATAACCCAATACAACGATGGCATAGTTAAACTAACCTTCCATAGATATTCAACCAATTCCAGATTCTTAGATGAATCCTCTTCATCCAATACTATTAATTTAGAAAGAATCTCTGAGATCCACTCTATCATAAATATACCTTACCATACATACTCATGTAGAAAATCAACCTATGATATTTTTAGTACCAATTTCTAAAATGCAGATTATACAACAAATGCACCCAAGCCTTTATATAGAAACCTAGAAAATGACTGACCCTTTTTACCAACCTCTCTATTTTTCTTTGTTATAAAAAGAATATCCAAAATGAACTAAATGTTTTAGAAAAAAAATTTATCATTAATAAAAAAATATTTTGTTGATGATTTTTATAGTAACCATAACTAGGAAAAGAGATATTTGTTTTTCAAAAAATTTCTAATTACAATTACGACAAAACCCCTGTTTAGGAACCAGTAAATGATTTTCCCATTAAATATGAATATCCTCTTTTGAGAAACCTCAAAATCCCTCATAAAGACCAAACAATTGAAGTTGTTCCTTACAAATCCCTAAATAAAGATGTTACCACCAATACCAAAAACATTATAAAGCAAAACAACTTCACCAACATAAGGCTTTAACATCATAGAAAAACAACTAACTAGAATAGAAAAACATATTTAGGAGTCTATATTTTCTCTTGTTGAAACTACAAAACCCGTTGAACAAAAGCTAAAAAAACTCAGTTTTCAAACCATACGAAGTCACTAAAGCTAGCCAAACTCAAATTCAAAATACCGAAAAATATTTCCTTAAAGCCATTAAGGACCATCTTAACCACCTAAAAAGTTTTCTCTTCCATCTTAATTGCTCCTAACATACCCTAAATCAATAATCACCCTCAAACCTCCACAACCTATGTAAACACCATACAACAAGATAAAAACCAAATTTCTATTGAAGATGAAGCCTTTCAAGAAGAAATTCCTGAAATAAACAAACTTTATTGGAGAAACCCTATACCTAAAACAACTCTTGTTGCACTAGCCATAGGAATTCAAAGTGAGCTAGGCATTATTAACCAACATAAGTCCAATGCCTCTTCCTTGTATGAATGGAACATTGGTGGAATGACATAATATAATATCCTAAATATTTTACAACAAATGACTATGGCCGCCAATGACTACAAAAACCAGACTGGAACCTCAAATAAAGTCATAGCTGAACTTTTAATTATAGGATGTTCTTGTCAATTAAAAGGATGGTGAGATTACCATCTCACTGAATACCAATGATTGGATATTATACAATTCATTCAAACATATGAAGACCAAACATTAATCCTTAGCCCACATGGCAACATTATCCAATATGCAATATCAACCCTGATACTAACAATTTCACTACATTTCATAAGAGGTACATCTCATTTAAATGATGAAAATGTCAAACTTCTTTCAAACAATAGGTGCAAAAAACTTAATGAGTTTTAATGGTATAAAAACACCTTTTCACTCGTGTTATACTCATAAAAGACTCTAACCAGTCTTTGTAGAAAGAAATTTCTTTTACCGGATTACCTACCCTTCTAGAAAAGTGAGTAAGAAACAAAATCAAAGACACCTCTGAGAACAAAACTATCCCTTATAACCAACTAGCATATGGTGAACTTTTTAACTTCACTCAAAAGAAAGACTCAAAATTTGTCAAGATCTTAAACTATAAAAACTGCTTAAATGGGAAATGAAACGAACCAAACATTAGTTAGAAAGTTTTTGTCAATAATTTGACTTATCCATTAAAAATCCAACCAATGGCGGTACCTGTTCTAAGCCTTGCTCACAACCTTCTAAACCATTTAATTATCCTATAAATATAAAAAATATTTTCATACCAAATCTAAACCTTACTACAAGTCTCCCATAAAAAACCAACAAAGAATTTCTAATTCAAGCCTAGATTTGACCCTAGAAACATTACTTGTTACAAATGTGGCAAAAAAGATCATACTTATTTTTCATGAAAATACCAAATTCTATGAACTTTAATTAGAAGACGAAGGTATTCATCATATCCAGTCTCTTTGAATTAAAGTCTATAAAACTGAAAAAACCTTTCAGACACTTTTGAAGAACCCCTACAAATTGATGAGTTAGCAACATCCATTTCTGACTTAGAAGACTTTTTTAACCATATTTTAAGACAAATCAATGTCCTTACCAGAGACCAAGAATTAATCCTTGAAGCCATCAAACTCCTTGATGATCCCCAACTACAAAAACACTTACCTGGATAAACTCTTAAATACTTTTGATATACCAGAACAACCACGGCTTGATCAAATTCATTCCTTTCTACCTTCAACCGGTACACATATTTATGATCTTACTAAAATCCTAAAAAAGAAAAAGACAAAAAAAATCCAAACCTTTAGCTACTATTCCAAAATTACAATTTGAAATCAAAACCATCAAGACTGAGCTTAACAACCTTAAACAAGCCTAGCAAAAAAATTCTTCCATATTACAACTATTTTTTACAAAATTAGAAAATGATTTGGATTCTGATAGGGAATCAAATTCTAATCATGATATAGAACATGAGCTCAAAGATCATAGCTTGACAAACATTGAGCATATTCCTAAAGATCTTCTTCATATTTTAACTCAAATTACTTCAAAACGTATTTCATAAAAATTACCTTGGTTTTTTCAGATGATTTGCAAACAGATATTATCACTTTATTTGATACATGTGCAGATTTAAATTGTATAAAAAAAAAAAATAGTTCCAAAATAATTTTTACAAAGTACTTCTGAAAAACTTTCTACAACAAAAAATACTGAATTAGAAATAAATAAAAAAACTCAAGCATCCATTTCAAACAATGGTTTTTATCTTAAAACTTTTGATGTTGTTATAAATGATATTAATCATATTGTTATTCTTGGCAATATTTTCATTGATATGACCACTCCTTACAAAACTAGTCATGAAAGAATTACTTTAAAAATCAATGGTTCAAAACTTGTTTTCCATTCATAGAAAAACCAAAAACTAAAAATCTTAATTTATTCAAAGCATGTTCTATTCATACTCATCAAATAAACGCTTTGATTTCTGGAAAACAAACTCAACGTATGCATATGAAACAAAATGTCTTTTTAAAAATAATAGAACAACAATTACAAAACCCTGTTTTACGAAAAAGAATTTCAAATTTCCAAACCAAAATAAAATTAGAAATTTGTTCTAAGTTACCAAAAGCTTTTTGAAAAAAAAACAACAAATGGTTAATCTTCCATACGATAAATGTTTTAATAAAAAACAAATACCTATAAAGCTAGACCTATCCAGATGAATGTTAAGCTAGAATAACACTGTAGACTTGAAATCCAAGATTAATAATCTAAACATCTTATACAAAAATCTAGATTACTTTGATCATGTGCAACTTTTTATGTCAAAAAATCTGAAATAGAAAGAGGCACACCACGACTCATCATAAACTACAAACCTTTGAATAAAGCTTTGAAATGGTTAGGTATCCAATTCCAAACAAGAAAGATTTGTTGCAAAAATTATATTATGCATTTGTATTCTTGAAATTTGATATGAAATCAGTTTTTTGGCAAATATAGATTCATCTAAAAGATCATTATAAAACTGCATTTACAGTTCCTATCGACCAATATGAATGGAATGTAATGCCATTTAGATTGAAAAATGCGCCCTTAGAATTTCAAAGAATCATGAATGATATTTTTAATCCATATTCAAGATTTTGCATAGTTTACATTGCGTGTTTTTTCAAACTCTTTAGAACAACATTTTAAACATTTACAAACATTCTTCTATCTGGCAAAGAAAAATGGATTAGTTGTTTCAAAAACTAAGATTTCTCTTTTCCAAACTCTTATTCATTTTCTTGGTCACTATATTTTGTAAGGCACAATCACACCTATATATAGATCCCTCAACTTATTACTAAATTTCCTGACAAAAACCAGTTGGTTTTTAGGGAGTCTTGACTATATTTTAGACTTCTATACGAACATTAGTTGTCTAGCAAAAATATTGCATGATAGGTTATGAAGAAATATTATACCATGGTCAAATGAACATTCTATAATTGTTAAAAAATATCAAAAAACAAGTACAAAAAATCCCTTGCTTTCACATAGCCAATCCCCCATCTCCTAAAATAGTTGAAATAGATGTTTCAAAGTTAGGTTATGGTGATATCCTTAAGCAAGTTCAAAATTTCAAACAACAAATTCTTCAATTTACATTTGCACATTGAAATGATTGTCAAAAGAATTTATTCAACCATCATAAAAGAAATTCTTTCGATTGTCATATGCATTACAAAATTTCAGAGTGATTTACTAAACCAAAAGTTTTTTTGCATAATGATTGGAAATTAGCTAAAGAGGTTTTATAAAAAGATGTTCAAAACATTGCATCAAAACATATTTTCACCCAATGGCAAGCTATACTTAGTTTTTTTTTTTTTTTTGAATGGAGTTGTTGAAGTAAAATAGCAAAAAAATAACTGCCCTTGGAGTTTAGGAGAAAAAAAGTATTAAACCATGTCTGTTGGCAATCCTAATAGGTGTAAGAGCAACATAGGTTATGTATTGTCACTTGGAAACTGACCAAAAAAGGAATTTCTTTGTGAAAAGCTTGTTTCCAATTAAAAGTGAGAAGAATTATTTGTATAATACATGTAGAATAGGTGGGTTTAAGATGATTTTGCTAAAGTTTGAAGTGTTTAAATCTGTCTAATCTTGTTATTTCAAGGATTGCTATATAATACAGTTGGGGTTTTATAAGATTTCATGGTTTAAAATTCCAACCTGAAGGAAAAATCTTTAAAGATGTTATTGAAGGACCAGGATAAAAAAAAATCCATCTTTAATAGACAAAACATTTTGGAATTTTTTTTATAATATATTGATATTTTCTTTTGAAATCTTTTTGTTTTAAGTAAAATTGATTTGAGAGTTTTGTAAAGATTAAAGCAGGGGTTTTAGAGAGGAATATCTTGTTTTAGTTTTGGAAATTGGTTGAGAAGATTTACCTTTGTGAGAGAATTTATGGCTTATAGTTTGTAGAGCGAGAAGTAGTTCTAGAGCATTTGAAATGGAATCTACCAAAGTTTGTAATTGGGAAGAATGAGTTGTTTCTTCCTCCTTGACAACCATATCAATCCATGATTTGATTGGTTTTGCTGAATAAAAAAGTTTTAAAAGGGTTTTTTTTTCTAGGTTTCGAGATTCTGGTTTTTGTTGTAGGGTTTTGCCTCTGTCTCTGGATTTTAGTGGTATCAAGAATTGTTTTAGAGAAATTATCTAATTAGAAAATTAGGTATATAATTGGTATCTCTTTTTATAAATTCTACCAAAAAGGTGAAATCAAACTGGTTTCACTAATAGTGAGACTATTTTGACCTTTATATGACATTCTTTAACCTTATCCTATGGTTGAAAATGGCTACACCTTTTTCAAACAAAATTACAAAGCCACAAAAAGTGAAAAATGATTTCCTCCACCTCTCATTTTATGTTCAAAATTCTTTGTTTCTTGGTCTGCTCATGGTACTTTGATTATAATACTCATCATGGATCCCTCATTCTCATCAAATGATTCAAATTTAAATGGTAGAACTCTTTTGCAACAGAATTTAAAAGTTTTAAACCTATAATATTACAATGGTTAAAAGAAAATCAAAAGGCTGAGAATAAGGGACTTAAACCCTTAATCTAAGTTTTAAGCCTAAAAATCTCATGCTTCAGCCCTTTTTGTTGCAATAAAATCCAAAGAAGAATATTTTGAAATCATGATGCAGCTCTTATAAAGTTATTCCAAATCAAATGACTCTATTTCTTATTCATCTTTAGAACCCATAATCGATTTAGAAGATGAAAATAAAAATGACTATTTTGGTATTCTCCCTCCTATACAAAAATCCTAGGCACTTCTGCTTGTGAACATGTGTGGGTGTGTGTGTAAAAAGAGTTTTTCGAGGCCAAAAATCTTGATGGCCTATTTTTAATTTTGTTCTCTTTTTCTAAGGCCTTTATGACCATCTTCTCCTAGTCCTTTATACTCCTAATGCAAAGATTTATATCGACACATGAAGACAAGTTCTCCTCCACTTGAAAATACAATGAAAAAAACTTTTGGTGGTGAGAGACAAAGTAGATAGCTACATCAAACAACCTTTCAAAAGCCCAATAATTATAAGACTTTGAAAATTTTCAATTTTTCCATCATTTTCTCCTATAAATAAGTGACTCTCTTTGTTCAAGGCAAGAGATTTTCTTTAGACAACTCTTGGGCAAAGAAAATCAATATCTCTAAAGAAAAAACTTTCTTTTCTCCATCTTTGTTATACCAAATTTAATCACAATATCAAAAAATTCTTGACAATTTGGATATTATATTTTTATATTTTATCTTTTAATTTAGCTAAACCATAACAAAAATATAGTCAATAAACTTGTGCTAATTAAGAAGATATTTGAGAGTGTAGTAATAGTTGTTTTTTAAAATGTTTTTCACTTGTAAGTACATCAAAATAATATTTTTTTTATTTTTAAAAAATTTATTTTTAATATTAACATATTAAAATAATATAAAAATAAATAAATTTTAATTTATTTTTATTTGGATCAGACTCTCAAAACAAGTACCGAAAAGCTTCAAGTACCGTACAATCTATTTAAAATTAAAATTAAAAAAGAGAGAGATTTTAAAAATTAAAAAAGAAAGAGAAGAAGGAAAAAAAAAACAGCCAAACAAAGGAACCTCCCCTCGTTCCCTTTCACACATCTCCAGATTCTTCGTCTCACTTCGTCAGATCAAACTTTAAACTTAAAAAGTAATTATCTAAAGATTTACTGTAATAAATAAATAAACATAAACTAAATCCCAATTTCCATAACACCATGCACACTCTAGTACACAGTCCCTCTGCCACCACCAATATGCTAGACCGAGTCCTCTCTTCGCGCCGTGTCACTTCCCACCTTGACGACGCTGAGACAGACGCCTCCGCCGACGACTCCAAGACCAAGAAACAGAACCTCTCTTTATTGGCTTCTAATTACCTCTCTCGCTTGTCCCACTTTTGCATCTGTCCCACCGCTTGTCTCCTTATCTGTCTCTTATTAGCTGTCATTCTGATCACTTCTCTCGCTTTTCATTCCCGGAGTTTTGTCTGTGTCTCCGATCCGGGATCTCGCGCCGGGTTCTTCGGTCTCGAAGGGCTTGAGTCAGACTTTGGTTCACTTGGTGTTCCCTGGTGTAAGTCTCTCTCTCTCCCTCTCTCGCCCGCCTTTTTCCATTGCTGAATTGTATATACATTTGAGATTATTGGATGTGTATGTAAATTTGGATATCTGGGTTGGCGACAGATCTGATTTTGAGTTTGGTTTTGTTAATTGAGTGGCAATTTAGGAGATATGGATCTTGAGTTTGATTATTGTCTCTTTGGTTGCTGAGAAAATGTAGGAATTATAAATATGAAAAATGAAAAGGAATCGACTTTCTTTTTTCTTGGCATATTTCAGTAAATGGGTTTGTAGTAAAAATGAGAATTGGAAACGGGGTTTTCCTTGTTTTTTTATGGAATGCAAGCTCGAATTGGCTAACTGTAAAATTGTAGCATGGGACGAATAGTCTAATTCTAGGTTGATTTGTTCTAAGGTGTTGGTTTTCAGTTCACAAGGTTGGGATTTTTTTTTTTTTTTTTTTGTGCTTGTGCATGTTCTCGGTTATTGTAATGCTTCATTTTGCTGGTTTACTTTTCTGAATGTTGCTCATCTACTTGTAATTACCTCAAAAGGATCTGCATTCCTGTTTCTGTGCGTGCACAAGAGAAAAAAAAAATTGTGGTACTATTTTTGGACTAAGAACCCTTAATGCATATTCTGCTCAAATTTCAGTATTTGCGGGTCCCACATGACAGGGACCTGCAACTAGTGAAATCTAAAAGATGCATGTACAAAGGGAGGAATGTTGAAGATAGATTTACCCACATGCATATGTGTGAGAAATAAAGAGAGAGTACAGTGAATTTGGAGGAGGTAGGAGAAGATGCTGCTTGATCTGATTCAATAAAAGGTTGAACAAGGAAATTCAGATTCTAGCATAATTGTGTCTACTGTCCAGTTTTACGGCAACATTCATAATTCTCAATCCGACTGTTGAATCGGCTGAAAATTTACCCAGAGTTGCCCAGAATATTGTTTTATGTTGGGCCTTTCTTTTCTTGTGTAGCTAGGGTGAATAAGGAATCCTTGAAAGAAAAGGATTTTGGAACATTAATGAATCCTTATGTTGCACCTCATTAAAGATCCTTATAGAACTAGGAAATTCCTAAAACAAGATGCAACATCCTTATAGGAAAAGGATCCTTGCCAAATAGGAAGTCTACAAGTCAAAAGAAAATAAATAACAAAATTCATATATCTTGTTCTGATGTATATCGCAAGGCATTCCAAATCTCCGATTGACCTAAAATTTTACCCCAACACAGAAAAAATATTACGAGCAACTCTAGGTAAATTTTCAGCCCGATCCAACGGTCGGATTGAGAATTATGATTGGTGCCGTAAAACTGGACAGCAGGGACAATTACACTAGAATGCAAATTTCCTTTTTCAGCCCTTTCTTGGATCACATCACAACTTATCCTCCAAGTCTCCAATTAAAGGTGATGATTTTTGCAGAAGGCTTATTTCTAACTGTCACTTCAGTTGATGGTTGAAATTTTTTAGATATTCTAGGGAACTAGTTAATACCCTCAAAACATTTCATTCTAATTTATGGCTACCTCTGCATGATTCATGACACTTTTTCTGGTGTTTCACTGTATGCACTCCACTCTAACAACTCATCACCATTGTTTTGTCTGTAGTTGGTGAAGAATCCATGTATGATAATTTTTGTGAGTTTGGAAATTTTTTTTTTTTTTCATCTTAATGTTTCCTTTCACAATATGATGGAAATTTTTGTTTGCCCAGTCTAATCTGATTCACCGTTTTGAGTTTGATGGCATTGGATGCTATATTAAGTTTATTGAAAACCTTAGCTTGAGAATATAATTTGAGTTCTTATCATCCACTCCCATTTGATTCTTGTCCTTGGCAAAAGGCAGATCGAAACATGGAAAAACAGTTCAGTGGACATCCAAGGATTTAATCAAAGGCTTGGAAGAGTTTGTACCAATTTACGAATCTCGCCCTATAAAAAACAACATGTATGGGATGGGTTTTGACCACAGCTTTGGGCTTTGGTTCACTGCAAGGTGGCTGAAGCCAGTTCTAATGATTGAGAGTGGTGCCTTCAAGGGGCATTCCACTTGGGTTCTGCGACAAGCAATGCCAGACATACCTATTATTTCGCTTTCGCCCAGGCATCCTGAGAAGTACCTCAAGAAGGGACCTGCATATGTTGATGGTAATTGCACATACTTGGCTGGAAAAGATTTTGTAGATTTTGGAAGTGTTGATTGGAAGAGCATGATGAAAAAACATGGGATTACTGATCTCAGTCGAGTTCTTATCTTTTTCGATGACCATCAAAATGAATTGAAGAGGTACTCATACAATCTGTCTAGTGCTGTTTACCTCTACACATTTTATGCACATGCATGTTTACCCTGCTAAATTTGCTCAATGCCAATTTTACTTGATTAATGATTTAATGGGCAGAGTAAAGCAGGCATTGGATGCTGGTTTTCGGCATCTTGTGTTCGAGGATAATTATGATACTGGAACTGGAGATCATTATTCCTTGAGGCAGATATGCGATCAGTCCTATATAAGAGGTGCATGTTCGTCCCCTTCTGCTCTAATAATTTCCGTAGTTGCTTTCTTTGCCTTTTGCTGGGAATCCATATTGCAAACATTGTTCTTCTGTTATCTTGAACTGCAAAAGTTTTCATCCTGGGAGGTGAAATGTCACAAAACAAAGAGTAGTGTTTTGTGTCAAAATAATTAGGCTTTAGGAATGCTATGGAAATTGGCCAATCCAATTGTTCCTGATTTGCAAATTTATTAGCTGCAGGATCTAAACAAAACAAATCTAACTCTCAACTTTGGATTTGATATTTTCTATGAGGCATCTTAGAATATATTTCAGATTAAATTGTAACTCACCCCATCGAAGAATCTTCCCCCCTTGTCATGTTTTTTTATTTAATACTATTGCAATCTGCATCTGACTGTGAGTCAGAGATTGAATTGGGGTTTCTGAAAGATCAATTCACTTGTTAAACACATTTCAGGAGGTGGCCATAGTTGCTTTAGGGACAGTGATGAAGCTAGGATTAGATTGAAAAGGAAATTGTTCTGGGAGAAGGCAGTTGGTATAGATGAACTATGTGGACCCAATGAAGCATGGTGGGGTGTTGGGGGCTGGATGCGAGATGATTTCAATCACAGTAATAAACCAATTTCCTACTCAGAACATTTTCAGAACAGCAGGTTCATTGAATCAATTCTCGATGTTTACTGGGAGCTCCCTCCTGTAGCCGGCCCTTCCCTCACTCATCAAACACGATATGATCCTGCTCGTGCTACCAGTCCTATTGTTGAAGATGGCCGTTATGGCTTGTTCCAGCGGCTGGGATTAAGTAGACTTGATCGTTCTGTATTTAATGGTTATACCCAGATGGTTTATCTTGAAATCTCTGAACAAGAATCTTAAAGCTGTCTAGAATAGATAAGAGATCTTATTTAGTTTTTCCCTGGACTGAAACGCTATTTGTTAATATTGATATCTTTTCTCCACGGTTGAAATTGAGCATTTCTAGTTGTTTCTTTATTCTACTATTATTATTATTTTATGCTGATGCAACTTTCAGATTTACGCCCGCATGCTGTTACATTTGTTTTGATATGTTTTAGCAATTTGTTTGTTAATATCTCCTTCTGTTTACTGTTATTGAATTTATCTACTCATTGGCACGAGCCTGTCACTGTCTAATGCGGCAAGCACTGAAAAATCACTATCAGTTGACAGCACTGTTTGATAGATTAATGAACAGTCCAGGCACAACTGCCAGTTTTCCACCATCACAGCCTCAAATGTAATTTCATTCCTCTCATCCTGCCATCAGTAGAGATCGTCTTGGTGGACGTAGTTGCCTACGGAGCTACCTCGAATCAAGATTGCAAAAGGCTTTTAAACAGGTTTAGGCTGAAAAGTAATTCAATTAAAATGTTGTTGTGCGGATTGAAGCCGGACTTGGTTCGAACGTGGCGCTCTTCTCGAAGAAAAGGAGCCAAGAACAGTTCCCACCATAACCCGCATCGCTTGTTTCATATTGTTCCTCCTGCTCCATCTGATGAATGATCAGAATGATCTCATGAATGCAGTGAAATCAGGGTTTAGTTCAGCCGATATGCTAGCTAACCTAATAGGACGAAGTGGGCGTGGCGTTCTAGTGCAAATCTGCGAGAAAACATCTTCAACCAAGGAAGAGGAACATTTCGGCAAATTACAACAAACCAAATGTAAATAAACAATTGAGAGAGAGCCAAAGACTTGTTACCCACAAGCAATCCATTCATTTACACATTAAAGTACACTTGGAAAAAGACAAGCTAAGAGGAGGAAACAAGGAAGCTAAACAAGCTTAAAATAATTTGGATGCATGCTCAATGACATCCAATCTAGTAAAAAGTTTTCATCTTTTTTTTCATTCACTAAATACTACGATCTTATAAACTCTCCAAACATATGCTTCATGAGCGAAGCGCTCATCACCTGAACACACTACAAGGCTTTCTTAAAATCAAGAAAACATCCTTCTGAAGCTTCATCACTTCACATTAATTACGGTTCTTGCATTTCTCCATGGCCCTTGGGGCTGCAAACAAGTTGATGGACAAAAATCAATTTCAAGAAAAATGCATGCATGTTCAGGTAATGGACATACAAACAAAACTTTAGTTAGATCATCCAAATTTGGTTCCTGCATCCGAAAAAATAAAATCAAGACCATAAATGGATTATCGGAGTCTTATGCTAAGAGTTCAGCCATGTTTAAAAAATTGGTATGCTAAGAGTTCA
>Ga0325411_1001911_pt1 | contig 23357 bp, 19 predicted proteins | sample PopdelMetagenome_13_FD_206181 | JGI IMG/M metagenome (GOLD analysis project Ga0325411, IMG submission 206181) | Populus deltoides microbial communities from Bellville, Georgia, United States - Xylem-PdIQD-R4 | ecosystem: Host-associated > Plants > Phyllosphere > Stem > Wood/Secondary xylem... | reverse complement strand
CAAGCTCACGAGAGATGAGTCTGGCTGTTTGTTAGGCCCATGTCTACTTATGATCAGTAAGTAGCTCAACTCAAGAACATTGAGTTTGGCAGCTCATGAGACTCGTGTCCATTTGAGCTTAATATATAGCTAAATATAAGGATGTTGGTTCTGACAGCTCGTCATATCTTTGTATACATCAATATATGTTCACTTGTTTTTCTTTTTTATTGTATATTTCTTGAATAATTCATCTTTTAAAATAAACTTATACTTTGATTATTTATCTAGAAAGTTAATTTATGATCTTATTTATTTACTTAGTTAAAATATAATTTTATTTTTATTTTTTTAATAAAATTTTAAAATAATTTTATTATAGATAAACTTGGATCAACTACTTCAATCCATTACCCTTATCTTCAGAACCGGACAAGGTTTGATAACTCCTCCGGTCTCATCATTGATCATGTTGCACATTGTCTGGACTTGGAATGTTAATTATGTTCACCAAGATATTTATTTGAACTTTATTTTTCTTAATATGATTTATTTGACTTTTATGTTGTCTTTTTGTGGATATGTCCTGCTGCCTTGCTGTGAGCTTTATTTTGTTTGTATTAAAATATATATTTTTTATTTTTTAAAATATATTTTTAATATTAATATATTAAAAAAATTTAAAAATTAATTTTCTATAAAAACACAGCGTTGCCGCGAAGAAAAGACACGGGTGTTAATACGAAAAAAAGTACAACTAAAAAAGAGGTATAATTTAAACAGAATTTCCCCACGTGGGATTCTGGAGGTGTTGCTCTTTTGCTGAAAACTGAAAAGGAAGGTTGAAAAAAAGAAAAGAAAAAAAAAAGGGGGTGTGTAGATAGCCAAAAAAACAGTGTGGCGCTAACAACTGCCCTGTACTTGCGTCCCTGACTCCAAGTATACAAATTAAAAATGCCTTCTTCTTTCTCAGCTCCAATCATCAGAAGCTGAGCTGAGCTGAGCTTCAACAACCCTCCCTCTGTCTTTATTTATTATCGATCTCCCTATTATTATCATACTTCTTGTTCTTCTTCAATCATTATATATATATATTACATTACAGCTCTCAAAACAACTAGAAAAAAGAAAATGTCAAAATCAGACCCTTCCCCGGAAACAGCTCGCAGCCGCTTGGCCGTGCTCACCGCTCATTTAGTTGGAGCAACGAAACTCGAGTCATCTTCGTCGTCGATTAACCGGTCTTGCGTGTCTGCGCAGGTCTCTCCTCCTGGAAACCTCCGGGGCGCTTTGACGGTGATCGATGAGAGGACTGGTAAGAAATACCAAATTCCGGTCTCTCAAGACGGCACCGTCAAAGCCTCTGATTTCAAGAAGGTATATTTTATTTATTTCTTAATTGTTGCTGTCGTTGTTGTTGATGATGATTTCATTTTCAATTCAATTTTTTGTGCGCGCGCGGTAATTTTGGTGCATGCAGATCTCGACAGGAAAGAATGACAAGGGGCTGAAGCTGTACGATCCAGGATATCTGAATACGGCACCTGTTCGATCGTCGATTTCGTATATAGATGGTGATGAGGGTATCCTTAGATACAGAGGCTACCCTATTGAGGAATTGGCTGAGAGCAGTACCTTTGTGGAAGTGGCCTACCTCGTTGGTCAGTATCCATTTTATTTATTTATTTATTTATGGTTACGAGGATCTCATCCCTGCTGCTTCATTTTCAGTGTATGGGAGTTTGCCGTCTCAAAGTCAGTTAGCAGACTGGGAATTTGCTATTTTGCAACATTCAGCTCTGCCTCAGGGTGTTTTGGTGAGACTCTCTCTCTCTCTGGTTGCAAATGCTGAGTGATTATTTATTTATTTTGATCAGTTTTTGTATCATTAATTATTATAGTGTGAATAAGTAGTAAAGTAGATTAATATATCGATCAAATATGATAAAATCATGCAAATTGAAGCAAATTAGTTGAAGTGGATGAGATTTAATTGAAGTCCATATTTCATCTCATATTATTAAAGATCATGATTACATGTACTTCAATCTTATTGAATTAATTTTAAATGGTCAATTAGAAAGCAAATGATAATAATGCTACTTTTTGCAGTATCATTATTTGAATTCTAGGCTTGGTAATACGACACAAAGTTTCTTTAGAACTTCGTATATGTACATATATATTTTTCATTAGTGAATCTAAATAGTTCATAAAATCTTACATTTTTAAAATCCGATTGTTTGATCTATTCTTTTCCTGAATATCTTTTGACACATTTAAAATGCATTGTTAGCAGTGTTGATCATAAGTGCCAAGAGATGGACTTGAAACTCATCTATAGCATCAAGAAGTAGAACTATAATGTTGTTTGCTATAAAATTAAATGAAGAAATCTTGTTACAAGTTGAGGCATGATTTCTTGAAAGTTCCTAAATTTGTATTGCAGGATATTATACAGGCGATGCCTCATGATGCACATCCAATGGGTGTGCTAGTCAGTGCAATGAGCACTCTTTCCATCTATCATCCTGATGCTAATCCAGCTCTCAGAGTAAGTTCACCAATAGATTAGCTTCAACAGTTTAGCTTTATGTTTTGGCATGCTGTTTGTGTTGCATATATTGATCTGCCAGTCTTGTGTGTTCTATATCTCTCTCTCTTTTTATATCCCTTCCAATGGGCTAAAAAAAGTACTTGCACTTGGTAATGGTAGTAGCTGTTTTGGTTGTCATCTGGTCCTTGAAACTAATCAAGTTGCATGATTGGCATGGTTCCATCATTCTGCCATAAAGTTTAGTTTTATCATTCATTTCTTATTTTTTTAGCAGAAGTTATGGGCACCAGCATTTTTGGTATTATTCTTAAACGGCTATGCCAATGTGTGTTCTTATTGCAATTTATCTTATTAGGTTCTCATACAATTTTTTATTTCATTTGCATTTGGTGCAGGGGCAAGATCTTTACAAGTCAAAACAAGTGAGAGACAAACAGATTGCACGCATTCTTGGAAAGGTTTGCCTAATTCAATTTCCTTTCTTCTTTTGGATCTGGACAAGATGTGGTTTGTGACTACCCATGACTGATTTTTCAACGCTTATTTACATTAATATCTATGTTTGTATATTTTCAGCTTTAATTTGTTCACTCTATTCAAGCAAATATAGATGTCAGCAGCCCTGGTCATAATCTGTCGACTGATGAATGCAAATTGTAATATTTTGCAGGCACCAACCATTGCAGCCGCAGCTTATTTGAGGTTGGCTGGCAGGCCTCCAGTTATACCTTCTAGCAACCTTTCTTATTCAGAGAACTTCCTGTACATGCTAGATTCATTGTATGTTATCTGGTCATCTCTTTTCTTATTGATATCTGATAACCGTTTTATTGCTGTGAAATGCTAATTTGTTCTCATCTATGTAATGGTTATTGCCACATGTTTCCTACAACACTACTCTTTTGTCATTTTTGTTTACCTTTTCCTTTCATTTCTCTTTTGAAAGCCCTTGCTAAATGCATTCGTTGTAATCTCACCTTCCTGGAAGTATTGTATGCTCAATTTATAAAGCTACAGAACGAGATGTGCATGGTGGCTCATCTTTTTTTTTCAAGATTTATTTTCATTTTTGAGATGTGAATTTTCTTTTTCCTTTTACACAATCAAGATTTCCTTTTTCTGGACTTGCAGGGGCGACCGGTCTTATAAACCTAATCCTCGACTGGCTCGAGTACTAGATGTACTTTTCATACTGCATGCAGAACATGAGATGAATTGCTCCACTTCTGCTGCCCGACATCTTGCATCCAGGTACCATCTTAGCACCAAACAAAAATAAAGCAGCCCTTGTCTTTTCTCACTTTTGTTCTTCAAAGTTGCAGTGGTGTTGATATATACACTGCTCTTACTGGGGCTGTAATAAACCAGACCCTTGTCTTTTCTCATTTTCCTTGTCTGAATATGCAGTGGTGTCGATGTATACACTGCTCTTGCGGGGGCTGTTGGAGCATTGTATGGTCCTCTTCATGGTGGAGCAAATGAGGTAACTATAACGGCAGATTTTCACATCTACTATTGTATTCCATTTGTAAAAATGGTAGCCCTACCTGTCTGGTAATTTATTTTGTCCCAGCGCTAAGCCTGTTTATGCTTCATGGATTCCTATAGGCTGTGCTTAAGATGCTAAGTGAGATTGGAACCGTTGAAAACATTCCAGGTTTCCTCGAGGGCGTGAAGAACAGGTGTTTGTTTCTCTTATTAAGCATGTTATATCTTCCACGAAGTTCATAATTTCTCCATGTTTGACGTACTTTTATTTCTTTTGAAGTTTAGATTTAACTTCTTGCACATCTCCATTCTCCAGGAAGCGAAAGATGTCAGGTTTTGGACATCGTGTGTATAAAAACTATGATCCTAGAGCAAAGGTCATTAAGAAACTGGCAGAGGAGGTGTTTTCCATTGTTGGCCGGGATCCTCTTATTGAGGTAACTAAATTATAATAATAATAATAATAATAATAATAATAATAATAATAATTATTATTATTATTATTATTATTATTATTATTTTGGGGTGGGGGGGTTGCTACTGTTGTTTTCAAATGCCCCTATCTCTAAATCATGTGTAATGGTGCATACAATGCTGGCTGTCAACTCTACACGGTTCTTATACCAGAGTTGATGAATGGCTACCGATCCTGATGCAGCAATAATATCAAAGTTAACTTCATAGAGTCATTTATTGCTGGGTTATTCTGATAAGCATTATAGCCTGGTATCATTTAAGAAATAACTCTACCAACTATTGAAGAAAATAGTTCTTATGTAATGCTATATGCTTAAACATAAACTATGGAGAAACAAGTTGTGATAAATTATCACAACTCACCTTTTACAGTTTCGTATTATTCCACAGTTCAGTGTTTTATGGCCTGCCTCTGCCTTATGTTGCTGTGTATTTTGATGAGAGAGTGTCTGTATGGTCATTTGAGCTGTAATATTTTCTGCCTGGTAAAATATATTAGAGGGAGGGAAAAAACTCCCTTATGTCTTTGCAATAGATTTCTTTTGGTTGGAAAAAAATTATGCATTGCTTAACCAGGCTTCTAAGATTTCATTTTCCCTTAAATTTTATAAAAATTCCAGATTTATATCCATTGCAGTCAGATTGTGTTGCATTTCCAAGCTCTTATGCATTAGTTTCGTGCTATTTGCAGGTAGCAGTTGCCTTGGAAAAGGCTGCACTAGCTGATGAATATTTTGTTAAGAGGAAGCTCTATCCAAATGTTGATTTCTACTCTGGGTTAATATATAGGTAGAGATAAGTAGTTATCATTTTTGCACCTTATGGTATAATACATTAAACATAAAGAGAAAAAAAACACCTAGAGGCATGAAAGAACTTGATTTTTCCTCAAGCATAAAATGTTTGTGATACGAAGTCTTATTAACAGGGCAATGGGATTTCCGACGGAGTTTTTCCCCGTCCTATTTGCAATCCCTCGAATGGCTGGCTATTTAGCCCACTGGCGAGAGTCACTGGATGATCCTGATACAAAGATAATGAGACCACAACAGGTTCCTTCCTAACTCTTTCTTTAATTCGTTTTGTTTAATGGCTTGATGCTTTTCTTGAAACCTGAAATAAGGGGTCTGTTCCGTCACATGGATGGTAGACTTGGTTTTGTCAGCACAAGAATTCCATTTTATAGTTCATCTTGACTAGTTGACTGATAAACCACTGCTGAAACTGTAAAACTCTTAGAGTCTTGACATTGGCTTCCATGCTATGGTGAAATTTGTGATTCTAATCGGGTTCTGGGTTTATGTTACTTATAGATAGGTTGGAAATTGCATCATTCTAATCCAAAACCACCTCTTATTTTCTGTTGATATGTTTCCTAAACCAAATATAGAAAATGCTGAAGAGCAAATGAAGACAATTGGAAAATCAAAGTTGTGAAAAGGTTATTAAAATGCACTCTTTTAGTAACCTGGAGCACAGGCTCAAAGATTGAAAAGGTTTATTTTTATATTTAAAAAAATATTTTTTACCGCACCATGGCTGTGCAATATTTCATCAATTCCAGGTTGTGCATTGATAATGGATCAGCGTTTTGAGCACATAGGCTGCAGAATGACTCTTATATTGCCATTTCTGAAAAAAATTCACAAGAGCTGGAGGATAAACCATTATTCCTAGATAGGATGCATATTGCTAATATATAGAAGCTTTACATAGCTTCCCTTCAATGAGTCGAATAAGCGCTTCCAAGAAATTGTTATCTTTTTTCCAGAAGAAAAGGAACGTAAATCTGATTAATTGACTGAGTTGGAGTAGTAATTGCTCTCTGGAGTGGCACGAAAGAACTTAATATTTGTAACTGTTCAAAGTGATCTGTTTGTCAAAACAAAACTAGCTATGGTTATTTTGAGAGCAAATCTGTTCTGTTCCTTTAGTTATTGTTGCACATTCTTTTTCAATCGGATCTTCACCTTTTTCTAAGAGTTTGGTGTTGTCAGTTTACTGGGTGTGATATTCTTGTCAGTTGGGCATACTATCACCATCACTATTATCAACATGCAAATGATCATCAAATATTTGATGAAAAACACACAATCCAAAGAATTGCATGGCTTCAATCAGTAGCTCAACGAAATACTGAGAACTCTTTTATTTCTATTCTGTTAATTAACTGGGAAGTAGGTTCTCCCAAATCCACTTTCTTTTTAGCAATCAGTTATGTTTCTGGTTGTTGTATTGGAATTCTGGGATGAGTCATTTGCTTGGTTATTCAGGTTTACACCGGGGAATGGCTGCGGCATTATATGCCACTGAAAGAACGGGAGGCATCAAGCAATGCAGATAAGCCTGGTCAAATTTCCGTTTCAAATGCCTCCATGCGACGGCGTGCTGGATCTCGGGTCTAGGTCCCCGCTGGATTTATATAATCCAAGGAAAATAGAATAGAAATCAATGACAAGATACTGTCATGGATTAATAATGTGCCTTCCTTCAAGGTCCCTTCAGCCTAAACGCACGAGTGTGAATTTCGCTTTAGGCGTCAATCAGGTCATCGCACCATCACTGTTTATATTCGCAGACAATGTTACATAATCTATATTACATGTTTCACTTGATGCATTCGAATGATCTGTGTTTGTTCTCTCGGATGAGGCAGCTATGTCATTTCTTTTTGCAGTATTTGCTATATAGACAACTTATTTCATTCAACTCCAAATTTACTGGAAATGAGAGTGAACCCATTTTTAGTTATTCCCCAAATTTTTTACCTCTTTTCTTTTGAAAATAAAATACTAATAGCAAGAAGACTAGCGACGTGGAAAAAGCTGGCTGATGAAAGATTTTAAATGTAGAAAAATTAAACTGTAATTTTGGATGGAATCGGGAGCTTAATTGTATTTTATTATATCTAAAATTAAAGAGACTATAGATTCAAAGTCAAGTTACATTATTATTAGACGAATCTGTATAAAAATTAAGTGATATAATTAGATTTTTAGCAGGTCAATTTGATTTAATCAAGGGCTAAATTAAAGTTTAATTATGATTAAAAATTAATTTGGATCCAATGGAAGGATTTAATTAGGTGTAAAGATTTAATTATGCTTTAAATGAGTTAATTTTATTAGAGGTTTAATTGGTGAAAAATTAAGTTTGGGGTTTAATTGAGAAGATTGTAATTTTAAGAGATCAAATTTAATTTTTACCAAGTCAATTGATTGAAATTAGAGGTAAAATTACAAGAAAATCAAAATTTTCAAGTCAATTAGGAGTTAAATTGAAGAAATTTACACCCAAAGATCATTTTGAAAAAGGTGTCGAACTCTGGGGATCCAATTGATTGAAATCAGTAATGAAATTGAAGAAAATTAAAAGTTTAATGGTCAATTTGTATAAATCCGAAACCAAGAACTAATGTGAAAAAGACGCTAGAATTCGAGGTTGCTATTAAAGTTCAGTAGGGGGTAACATTGCACAAAATTAAAAGTTTGAAGCTAATCAAGGGTGTAATCGAGAGAAATCACAAATCGAAAGATTAAATTGAACTTTATCAAAACGGCGTCGTTTTGGTTATTGTTCATCTTTTTTTGTTTTTGCTTGAAAAGACTACTCAAGATGATACTTTTCAGGGGCATTTAATGCTTTATCTCTCCATCAAATTTGACAAAACTTGAACGAAAATGATGGTTTGACATTTGACTACACCCTGGTATAATCTTTTTTGGTTGGTTGGCACTATAACGGTTGTGGTGTCGAGCCAAAGAGGCTAACTCAGACAGTCTTTAACTGTCAAATTTGATAGTTCATTATGGTTACTTTGAGTTAACGGTTGGAATCTTTCGAGGATGAATCAAGAGCCAAGATTTGACACCAAAAGAAACAAAGTGTCCCTCTTCCACCCCTTATAAATTAGGATGGATTCCATGCCTCGGGCATGAAGAAATAAGAGGGCAAAATGAGCTAAAAACCAGTCTTTTTAGCATTTTCGACATTGTTTTTCCTTCTTCCCCATTGTCGCAACCTCCTGCAGCCACTAATATCTCCTCTCCCGAGCACCGCTATGACCAATAGCTCCTCCCTAAGCACCATTATGACCCAACGACAACCACCATCTCCAACAACCCCAACAATTTCTACTTCTTCCTCTATGATAATGTTAGCCTCTCCACCTCAGCCTTTTTAGGAGCCACACCTCCACACCGGACCTCACAGCAACAACTGCCTCACCACCTTCATGCCAGGTAACTTTCATCTCTTCCTCTTCTCTACCCCCCCTTCCCACATGTACTCCTTTTACATGCAGAACATGAAATAATTCACGTCCTACAACTATTGGCTTCTGCCAGCATATGCAAGGTAAGCTAGACCCGTTTCGGTCTAGTCTAGATGGTTGGGTCGGGTCCAACCTAGCCCTAAAAAAAGTCAAGTATGTCGGGTTGCCAATCAGCTCAACTCAACTCGGCTAGGCCGCGCCTAGCCTATAAAATAATAATATAATATAATACTAAAATATTAAAAAAAGAATTTCAAATTTTTAAAAAATGTTTGTGTCCCGCGCATGTTTTTCCAATAATTCTATATAATATCGGTTGTAAACTTACATTGTAAGATACAGACCTAATATTAAAAAATATCTAGGTTTCTTTGAAACTTTTCTTTAAAAAAAAATTAAAAATTTTCAAAAAACAAATTAAATTAGTTTCCTCTTTCAAAAAAAAAAATTTTTTTTGTGCACACGATCAAATCCTAAAGGTTTTCCAAACACATTTTCATAAAAAAAAACAAAAATTGCATCTTTCTCATGTTTTAAAACGCAAAATGATTATCGTAACCAATTTATAATTATCCGTTAGGATTTGACCAAAATATAAAAAACCCTTCAACAATTATTTTATTTAATTAATATCTGTAATGTTATGATTTAGTTGTTGACTTGAATACTTGGAGTATAAAATTACATTGTAAAATATACTCTCAGGTATTAAAAATACAAAATAAATATGATACTAAAATTTAAACCTTAGAACAGTTATCTAACCCAATAAGATAAAGACTTGCTCACGAAGAAAGATTTACCTTGAACCTTAGACAAGACTAACGAATAAAAATATGACTTAGAAAAATAATCAAACAACAATGCAGCTCACCTTAGGTAGGATGCACATGAAATGATGCATCTTTTCCTTGCACAATTAGCCTCTTACCTAGATTCTCGCAGACCATAGGTTTCCTAATAAATATAACACTAGGTGACGACTCATAAATTTTATAATCATAACTTTATAATTATATCTAAACCTTCTTTTCAACACACATTTTCAGGAGACAAGCTCGTCATCGCTCGACCCCGCACGCATTCTGCGACAATAATCTTTTTATGTGTGTGTGGTGTGGGTCTAGCAATGCAAGACACACAACACTTCTATCCTTCTTTTATTTCTCTACCTTTTCTCTTCCTTTTGTATCCCTTTCCTCTTCTTTCCTTTCTACTTCTCTTCATGCTTTCTTCTTTTTCTTCTTCTATTTTTAGTTATTTCAATCCAAGAAAACCAATGGTGTTGGACATGCGTAATTGTTGGTTGTTTATGGTTTTACTATTTATATGTAGTATTTTTACACTAACGACTTTTTTTATAAAACAGTTACACATTTTTCTCCCCTCCTTTTTTTCTTCTCCTTTCTTTCTTCCCTTTTCTCCACTTTTCCGGCTCCTTTTCTCTTCTCTTCTTCAACTCCTTTTTTTTTCTCAAGCTTTTTCTTCCCCTCCCTTCTTCCATTCCTCTCCTTTTCTTTCATCAAATCTTCGTGTCCCGCTGCTAAATTCTTTTGCGAATCGTACTGCTGTAGCATTCTTTGTAGATTAGACCTTTTGCATCGATTCTTTTCGTTCTTTTCAACCGTCATCGGAGTTCATTGTCATAGTTTGCCTTCCAGCGCCGTGGGTTAATAAATTTCATCGGAGTGGCAATCATTATTGTCCAACGTGGAACCGTGCCTTTCCCAATGCCTTTAAAGACAACGAAGAGTTCTCCATAATATAAATTTCCATGCCGTCAACTCTTGTAACACTGATGGATGGTTTGGAAGAATCTTGAAAATTAAAGTTAAAACTACTGAAATTGACTCCAAGCTAGCAAGCATAGATCCAGACAGAGAGTAGACTATAAAGTCTTGCGTCGGGAACTTTTCTGTAAGCAAATCATGCATCCCAAGTGGATCATTTTAAATTTATAATTAAATTTTACTTGTGAATATAAATAGTATCAGTCATGCTCGTATATTTTTCGTTCAAAAATACTGGTATAACCGACGGCGGAGTGCGGACCAGTAAGCATTATTTGAGAACATTTATTAAACTTATGAAAAAATATAAATTAAATATTTAAATAAAAAGCAATAATATTCATTAAAAAAAAAAACAGAGAGAACGAAATTGAAAAGGAATATATAATCAGCCCATCAAACCCCACAATAAAAATAGTTGCAAGCTAAAGTAAGATGAGTTCATACCTGCCACCTCTTGATCCGTAGAAAATGTCCCAAGATCAAGAATTTTTTTTTTATTGAATTACGTGTTCTAGATCGAGGAAGTAGTCACCCAAGTTGAAAAATCAGCATTTCTTTCTCCACTAGGTGCCTCCACCCATCAACTATTTTCAAAATATTTTTACTTAAGAATGTATTAAAATAATATATTTTTTTTATTTTTTTAAAATTATTAACAGAACTAAAAACATAAAAAAAATAATTTTAAACAAAAATAAATAAATAAATTTTGATCATTACCAAACAGGGGCTTAGCAGTTCCACGTAACTGCAGTGCATAAAATCTCAATTGCAGCTGGTAAGCAAGGACACTGTACATTATTGAAAAGAGAAGAAGAAAAATTCATGGGAACCATACAGGCATTAATAAAATAAAATGGTGATAGTACAAAAATTATAATAACGACGTGAATATATATTAACAATTGAGAATACCAATTGTAATTTGTTGGCTAAAATAAATATACAATATTGATAAAACCTACTCCCACCAACCATTATGTCTCTCGCAGGTAAGAGATGGTACAGGGTACAGCGTGGTATCTTCAGCAAATTCGTGTAATGCACAAGAAATAACCTGTATCATACTGTAGAGAGGCCAGTGTGAGCAGAGACTGAAGGCAAAACCTTCTTCCCTCTGGTCTCACACAGTGCCATAGGGTGTCTTCAAATGGAATATATGCGAGAACTTGAGCAATTTCCCTCTTCATCCCAGAATTCTGCATTTCCTAATAAACTTGTCTGAAAAATTTACATGTCTATTCCATAAACTTCGTAGCTCAGGGAACCCAATATCAAGCCATGGCTTTGCCGGGCCACTAAAATGTAAAACCGCGGCATCACCTAACATCTTAATACTGTGAGCTTGTGGGGGTCTATAACCTAGTCCACCGACATGCCATGAAGGATCAATTGGATGTACCTGACCCTCGAAAGCAAGCAAGGCTGGTGGATGCACTCCTGGTTGCCATAATTCCATCCCAAAATTGAGGTTCTGTAAACAAGATAGATAATATTAAGATGATAAGCAAAGGAAAGAGACCCTATATCCATATGTGAGGATGCAATGTTCTTTTTTCGTATTCTGACAGAAAAACAAAATCTGGGAAATAGCAGCATTGCATGAAAGTAATGGAAAGAAAGACTAATGGGAGAGAACAGGGAGTACAATAAAGAAATAATGGCAAAATTTGTGCTGTACTCTGATTATTTCTATTCCAAATGCTTGTATTCAAATTTTTTTTTCTATTAGAGTGTCTATTCTTTCAAAAATCAATCAATGGCATAGGCCCTTTATTTAGAGGCCTCTTGAGTTTTCGATTTTTTCATCAAATTCTTATTTTGCTCCTAGAAAGGGAAGATGAAAATTGAAAATTTTAAAAATATTGATGGCTATTGATAAAAATGAATATTCATTTTTTGTTTATTCATGAGTTGTTTTTCTTAAGAAGTGTGTGTGGGGGGGGGGGGGGGGGGGCAAACACCAAAAGGTCCAAAACCTATCCAATTATCTCTACATGTAAACCTCAAATCCCTTGACTGGAAAAGTGAGAATGCCAAGTGGCTGGCTTATGGGGAATGAGGAGCTTTCAGTGGGTAGGTGCGGTTGTAGGTGATAACAGCTTGGAATGTAAGGTGGCATAGTGGGTAGTGTATTAGATGGACATGGAGTAACAAATGTAGTGAAATAACTAACAAGTCTCCGGGTCAGATAAGCCAAATCTTCACTTAGGAATGAGGGAGTAGTTATCATAAACAAGAGGTGGGTTCCATCAATTATCCCTATTCATCACCTGCATTGTAATAATAAGCAAACTGTAGGACAATAGTACTCGAGACTAACAACATAATTATTTTACAAGTGTTTAAAATTATTACAGAAATACATGTATTCTACAAGACAAACGGTCTACCCTAACACTATCATGTGTTTGAAAGAAATGTCTTGTATTATAAAAGCCTATATGCGACATGTATGAATTCTTCTTTTGTGTAATAGTGTTTTTCTCTAGTTAAACATTCAGTGCACCAATCAACCCAGACATCAGCAGTACGGTAACCTTTCAGTATTACTCATTGCACTTTCTATAATCAATGATAAACCTAGATTCATGTGGCTCATTCTCTAATATATTTCATTGGGATAACTAGAAAGAAGGCCTTTCAAATTTTTTTACTTAGTTGTGATACACTAATTTGGTACAATTGATTCTCTTGATCCTTCAATTCTTCTTGATGTAGTTTCGCACTTGATGGTTAGAGTCACCAAACTAATGTGTCCAGTAACTAGTGAAATATGGCAATTGATATAGCATACCACATGGTTAAAAATCAGAAGCTTAGTTACTATCAAAATTTAAGGAGCTGAGAAACTCAATCGTGCCAAATTAAGGTAATAGGATTCAAACAGAAAAGTTCTAAAAGATGGAATCAATTGTAGCTACGCCATGTTTCATCTAAAACCAGTTTGATGCTGCTATAAATAAAATGACAATGGACAGTCTTGCCATGTCCATCTTGTGAAATAACACAATTTGCTATATAAGATACACTGAATATGAGAAAGTGAACTTACATGTTTCAACCATTTATGATAATTTGTAGTGATTTTGACCCTCCTCCAAGCTTCAAGATCAAAGACATTCACACCATAAAGCCAAACACAACGATCATGGTCAAAATTGGATGAAATTATTGGGTAAGAAAAGTTCAAGTAATCCTTGTATTTTTTTCCTGGGCAGCAGTTGTCTCCACACCATGAATCAACAACTGCGCCGACAACTTTCTTGTTGAGATCCAATTCCCACAAAGATGACATGTCATGTTGTACCACAACATCTTCGTCTAAGAATACTATCTTGTTGAGATCTGGAAACAGCTGCGTGGTCCATGAAAATCATGGAATAATCATTATTAAATACTTTGTACATTAAAAATGTAGTTCATTCAACCAGAGAAGCATACCGAGTAATACCTCAGGGATATAAATTCTGAGATGATTCAAAAGGGAGAGGCAGCTAGGGGTTAAAGCCTCCAAACTTCTTCTGTTTACTCCCTCATGTTGAAAGTTGGCATTTCTCAAATTGTCATTGTAATGGCTCCAAATTAAGCGATGAATCTCTAACATCTCTTTGACATGGACATTCACCTCATGAGACCAATCATATTGGTGCAACCCCTTAACTTCCACAGCTGCTGATTTAATAGGATTGATTGCAAACCATGCATTCATCGGAATGTAAGTTTTTTTGTCAGTGACTATATGGAAAACCAACTTTTCAGGGTTGGCTGAGTGTTGGACTGTGGAAGAGATGACAACGGAGGCAGCAAGAACATTATCAGTTAGAAGAACAACATGGTGGAAGGATGGATCAGTGAGGCGAGAAACATATTCAGGGGGAGGTAAATGAGATCGAGCCATGGCATTTACAGCATATTCTTCAGCTAGTTTAAGGCAAAGGCAATGCAGGCTCTTTGGAACACCATGTGAAGCTAAATGCCAGTTCATTGATTCTTGCTCTCTGGCAGACTGAACCTTGAGCTCCATCATTGATAGCTGCATATTGAATCAAAAATAAAATGATTTGAATTGTAACATAATTCACACTAGGTGTTACAATAATTGTTTTGATGAAAGCTAGATGACTTTATAATGCCATGGAATACTCACTTAAAATTGTATGTGAGGAAGTGTAGCTTGGTTATAGATGATGTCATTGCTCCTAGTTTATTGGTTCTGATTAACTTTCATTATGAAAAAATAGTGGAGCCTAATGAAGAGACAGTCATAATAACAGCTCAAAATAGGAGTGAGGTGCATTGACACTTTGATCATTATTTCATCAGAATGACAGTCCAAACAAAAATGACATGTACATCATGCATCACCACTCAATCACACATGCATGCAGGTGTAAAACAAACGATCCATACACAGACATTATGATTCGAGCCCCACAGATGTAATATAATTCCAATCCCAGCCTTGTGCCATTTAGCTCTTCTACTAAATATTAGAAAATGAGTAAAAGGATGCATGCCACAGAGAGTATGAACTAAATGTTAGAAAATGAGTAAAAGGATGCATGTCGACGTGGGCATTTCAGACCTGCTAGGAGGCAGAAGCGTTTGTGGTCCCATTACATGCCCAGATTTGCCTCCAATAAATAGCAATTTGCTAGTGAAAGATCACTGTCACTCATGAAATATGTAAATATGGTGTACACAAAAATCCACTGTAAATGAAAGGCCTAATCAAAATAAAAAAATAGGTGACTCAACATTCTTAATCATTACATAGTTAAAGATAAATTTCCTCTCTCTCTCTCTCTCTCTCCCCAAAGCTATTTGTGCATCAATGGTAGCTCATTGGTATATTGGTCAAGGATGTGAACGAGTTGGTGAAATTGTGCTAATCTTGCAAAATTTGTAATGGTAACTCACAAATCACAGGATTTTACACTCCTTTATCTATAGAAGGGCATCATGGACTCATTAGAGCATGAATTGTCTTGGGACTTCGAAGGGCAGTAAAGGGATGGTATGATTCCATCTTTGTCGTGGTCAATTGATACTCGAAGATGGCACACTCATGTTGCTAATATTTTTAAAAGAAGTGGCAAGGCTATGTGGTGATCCTTATTCTATGCTTTCTCATAGGGATGTAAAGTTTGTAGCACACATTTGGAGGACATCATGAAGGAAATCAGGAACTCAATTGAAATACTCCAGAACTTGCCATTCATAAAAAAATGTTAGTCAAAGTTTAGGGAGAATGCTGATTTTTTGGAATCATGTGAAGAGTCGACTTGTTTTCACTTAAAACAATTCTGTGAATAGAACCTTTAAGATGATACCTTTTGAGGCTTCATTTAAACTCAAACCACAACAAGTGCTTGATTTTGTTCTTTTTTCACTTGGGACTCAGGAGTGTGATGATGGAGAGGCTTTTGCAGATCATATAAGGTGAGTTCATGAGAAGGTGATGGTGCCTTGAAGGCAAACAACAAAAGTTATGCTAATGCAAGCAATCAACATCGCCGAGTTGAGTTTGAAGAAAGAGACATAATTCTTATATACGTGAAGCAAGAAAGGTTCCCTAAAGGCACTTACAATCTGAGATCAAACAAGCTTGGGCCATGTAAGGAGCTAAAGAAAATAAACTCTAACGTTTACATGATTGAGATTGGATTCACAAATAAGCCTAGTCTTCAAGAGTTCTGATTTGTATCCAATTGAGGGTTGTGATGGAGAAGTAGTTGAAACTTGAGATATATGACACGGTTGAAGGTTATTGAAGATGTGTTAGATGTGAAAGAGGCTGAGTCACAAAGGTACTTGGATGGTTGAAGAAGAGCCTGACCCCCTATAAATGTACAGTGAAGTAGTGAAAATTTTCTCAAGTTTTCATAACTGGGGAGAATGACATAGGAGCTTCATTATAGTTACTTTATTTTCAGAAATTATGTTTTATTGTATTAGTTAGTAATCACAACCTAGCAATGTAACTTCTAAAACATCTGGATGGTTATTAAAAGTTTTGTTTAGTAGTTTAATCGAAAGGTGGGATTAAAATTTTAACTCTGACCCTAATATAGATACACTCTAAGTTACAGTATCATAATATTATTTTCATCAAATAGATTTCAAAAGCAAAAGGTTTTCTTAAACCCTATGTTATAACACCTAGTTTGAAGGCCATATTTATTTCTAGCCTTGATTCCAGACATATTGCTGTTTCACTCCCTCAACTATGCCAAAATTGCTTCACAGCCAGGACTCTAGTCCATAGAAAATCTTGTTAGATCAAGCACTCTAGTCAGTTTAGAAACTGATAAATAAACATGCCTAACACCCCATAAAATGTCTCCCATATTCTCAAACTAGAAAGAATCTTATATTTTTTTCTTTGAACCTTGAGCTACAAACGCATAGAAATTGCTTTGGTTTTACAAGCAGCTAAAATGTACATTTTAGACAAACATGGGAAAGTCTAAGACCATGAGCAATGATCCCAGCAAGGACCTAAGAAAAGGTGGCATCAAATTAGGATTGTTAGAAGACATGCAAATTGGTTTACTTGCAACAGAACTGATAAAAGTAGCATACATTGTGATGGCATATGAAACTTCCAGTCATATCACCAAAATAAATCTCAAATTTTCATATAATCCATAAGTAAATAACTCTTTTCTTGAGCTCCAAATGTTAATCAAACAGCCCTGGATGAAGTGGCAACCAATCAAACTTAGATGTAAGAGCTTTTTGCATCACGTGATAAGCTTTTTAACGGATGTCGTACTTGTAAGTAAATACTCTCTCAAAGCAACAAAAGTCCTTTCACAAACACCACAAAATATTAACAATGACTTAAAAATTCACCATGTGCCACTTAATCATGTTTCTTTTTATTACAGAAATCCCTCTTCTGCTCTCCTCCTCGGCAAGAAAACCAAGATGTATGCGAGTGCATGTGATGTGTGAAAGTGCAAATGTAACATCAGAGGGTCTTAATTGCTGAGTAATGAGCAGCTGATGGTATGAAATGGATGATACTAGCAACTAAGAAAGAACCTAACTTCAATTTATTTAGTTTTAATATGGCTATACAGAAACAGATGAATTACTAATGTAGCAATATGGGTTGTTTTATTTTCTTCACTTGATAAAATAATGGCAGCAAAACAATACATCAAACTAGGCTTTTATAGTGGACTGGAAGACTTTTACCAATTCAAAACACCCATCAATACCAAGAACATGACAGTAAAAAATAGTGGCTGAAAGAAATCACAAGAAAAGTAAATGCCACTTGAAGCAGACAAAACTAAACAGAAAATTAGTCAATGTAATTACTACAAATACATTTTTGTGTGAACACGTACCATGGCCTTGGTCCTGAAAGCAAAGGTCTTTATGTCTTGCTGGTTCGAAGTCATTTCGTTGACAAGCACATTGAATGATTCTGTTGAGCTCTCTCTTCTATAATCACCATCATTAGTGCCATGGCCCTCCTTTGCCTCCATTAAAGCTCTTGTCAGTTCTTCCCTTAGCTTTTTAAATTAGGTTGGTATACATGCATCACCACAAGAAGAATCATCACAAAAATGGAAATAGAGTAGAATTTGGAATAACATGGAGGAGAATTGCACCACAACTGATCAAGTGCACTAGAAACTAGAAAACAAGCAACTGGTGGAAGTAAAATACCAATAGTTCCTCAAAATGAATTTGTTCATGAACTGCAGTCTCTGCAACTTTCATACTGTTTATGGTTCTAACTCTCAAACACAAAATACTAAATATATTTATAATAGGACCAAAATAGCATCACCGCATTTCTATTTGAACAAGAAAGTCATTCATTACTCTATCGTCTCAGGTGAAAGAAAGGGAATTTGGAACAAAACTGGGCCCATGGTGGATGATGCGTATTCACGGACTAGAACTAGGGATCCCAAACAAATTGATGATTGAACAGCTGAAAGATATGAGAGAGGTGCTGTACCAGTTCCCCAGTAAAATGAAACGGCAAGGTGTAAAAATCGCTAGTGCTGAAAAATTCAGTGGACAATAAAAATGAAGAATAATGTTATTTCTTAAGAAAGTTTCACAAGAATAAGTTTCAAGAATACACTGAGTCATTAGATTAATCGGATTGCATTAAATCTCATATTAAGACCATGATTCGGTAGCTCACAATCTTCTTGAAACTCATCTTCTTGTTAAATAGCATTTCTCATTTTTATCCACGATAATCATCCATTTTAGAGGGTTGGCTTGGGATGTGTAATGTCTAATTTTACTTGAATTTCTTGAAGCTGTTTCCTATGTTCTCCCTTAACTGAAATCAGCTTGTCTTCTTTGGAACATGATCTACAACGTTAGTTCAATCATATACTTTAAAAGGAAAGGAAAATGATATGAACACCCGCTAAACATTAACTTAATATGATTCTTGAAACTTACTCTTGTATAATTTTCTCAGGAAATAGCACTATTTGATAAACATTGCGCCCGTTAATTCATACAAGAACAAAACAACAACAATCAGCACAACATATGTTAACGTGTGCCCTATCCTTGTAGCATTTACTCTTTACACGTGTCTATAGTTAGAGGAACAGAATATTTTCGACTTGGATTTAGTTTAAAGAGTAATTGAAAAGGAAAACAAAATTTTGTTAGCCCTGGTCGCTCCCTTCTTGTCTTGTTTCACCCTAAAAATAAAAAAAAATAAAAAGTACTGGGAAATTTAAAGAATAGTTTCATGAAAAAATGACATACCAAAGATGCTTCGCTCCCGCCGAGTAGCCCCCATCCTATGCAGTCTGCATAAACAAAAATAAAAATAATGAATAAATTAAAACACAAAAAAAAAATAATAGCAATCGATGAGCTGTACTAGAAGTTTTCACAGAAGGTACGAAGATGAAGCATCGGGTACAACCACGAGCAGCACCAAAAATTAACTATGAAATAAATTAAACAGCAAAAGAACTAGTAATTAATCACTACTAGTTTAATTTATTTTTATGTATTTACCGAGAGCAGAATTACAGGCAGAGGCAGATTCAAGAACCAAAAACGCAATTCTAACAAAAAGAAAGGGCAAAACAATCGAAAGCAACAGCACCACCGGCAAAAACGTCCGGCGAGTAATCCGACGAGTTGCCACCGTGGATCCCTTGGCAGAAGAGTTGGTGGTGCTGATGGTGACTCTCTTAATCCCGGTGGTGGAAATGTAAAACTTCATCTCCTTATTTCTGTCTCGTCTCGTGAAATCGATCTGTTAACAGTAGCAGAGCGTGTTCTTTTCTGGTGGAGAGAGGGGGGGTACAAAAAGACAAAAGGGAAGCCGCGGGAAAATGATAGATTGCAATAATTACACTGTCGAGAGGTGAGTTTCGATGATTTCTGCCTATGGGTTTTGGGTTTAATTACGGATTTGTCTTCGACTTTTTAAAGTTGTAGTTTTATCACCGACAGATGGGAGAATATCCCAGAAGCTCACGCACGCACTATTTGCTAATTTACGGCAGAGGTTCAGGCAAAAGGTTTTGCTTTTCCTGAACTAGGGGGCTGCGAAATATTTTCCCCGCCCTTGAGGGTAGCGTTGTGGAATTAACTAGCCCGTTTGTATGGCGCGTTATCATGCAGTTATTTTTTTTTTATATAGAAAATGTTAATTTAATTCTTCCAATGATCATAAATGTTTAAATTGAGAGAACTAAAATTTGGTATCCATTGGTGGTTTTTTTCTGAATAACTGTGGTGAGTTTAGTTATTAAAGTGTTGATGCAATATTATTATTAACAAAAACTAAGAGGGGGTGGTGTTTTTACCTTGTCACAATGAAAAAAATATTATAGTGTTTAGAGAGTAATTGGCGATATTGGAATAGCTCGTCTTTAAATTTATTTTAAAGAAAAAGATAAGCACAAAGAAAAAAGAGAAGATAAAACTCATGACCCATAAAAAATAACAAGAATATCCTCACCTAAGATTTCTCCTTCCTGGTTGTATTTATTTTTTTTTCCTTAAAGTGAGCTCAGTGAGTAACTAATAAGATGTTACTAGTTATTCTCTAACACTATGAAGTTTCTCTAGCACTACAGTAACATCAGACATGAAATATTGATGCTTTTTTTACCGCCTCTAAACTTTTTTGTTTTTAATTTTGCCCTTATATAACCACATTAATGGTCAATTTAAGTGAATTTGTTAAGAAATGACAAGATTTAAAAACAGAGGATCAAAGTAGGAAAAAAAGATATAGAAAATAAATGGTGGTTTCAGGGTTTGCATGAAAAGTTTATTTTGATCTTTCTACCTTTTCAAATAATAAATTTTTGGTCACTCTAGATTTTGAAAATTCAATTTTGATCAACAACTTTATTTTTCTTATCTCTAAATCTGTGATTTGAGAAATGTTAGAGAGTTTTTAGGTTCTAGTGGTGGAGAGAGAGAGAATCGTTAGAAAACTTTTATTTCGCTTATAAAAAAAGTTAATTTTGGTGTTAGTGAGTTTTATTGGATGAGAAGAGTTTCATTGTGGTGTTTTTTTACCTTCTCGTTGATTAAAAAGGTAGATCTGAACTTAAAAAGTTTTTTTGGATTCGAGTTGATTTTAGATTTTTTTACCAATTAAATGCCACTTTAATACCATAAATGGGGTGTTTTGAGGTTGCTATAGTTTTTTTCAGCTCTTTGTTTGCTGAAACAATGGTTAAAATAGGCTTGTTTACCTATCGGGGTTGGTTGCACGACTTTTCGACCACCTGTTGTTATAATTATTAAACTCGACTCGACCTGACAGGTTGACCATGGACTCTACTCAGAGCCTTAGTTGGGTTTCAAATCACAAATACTCAAATATGCAACTGGTGTGGTCAAACTCAGGTGACTTGCCGGGTTAACCTAAAACCGGGGTGAGATTGAAGATTTTTTATATTTTTTGTTATTTTTCTAATAAACCCTAAAAATATAAAATCAATTTATGAATTCCTAGTCTCAAATATCTTTTTTATAACCTGCATCCATATGAATTGTTTCTTAATTTTCTAATGTAGGATAATTAAACTACACTTCATACCTAACATTTCTTCTTTTTTTATTATTGCCCTCCATCTACATGCATTGTTTCAAATCTTTTTTCATGTGGTATATTAAAACCTCAAACGTAATTTTCTTTCTATTTTCTTGGGCTGACCCGAATCAACCCATGTGGTCTGGGATTCAATTCCTTGGCTGGGTCAACCTTAAGGCTGAATTTAATAAATATGCTTGTAGCAACTAAAATATAAAATGATAAGCGACGCATCGCCTTTTTAAAAATCAAAGGGCAGATGATTAAACAAGGAAAAAAAACATTCTCAAGCATGTGGGTTGCTCGTACCCGTGCCTTGTCCTTTTTTCTTTTCTTTTTATTTGTTTTCTTTAAAATAAATTATCTTTCACAATTTTATCACTTATATTGGATATATATTGATTTTTCTTGCTGTTTTTTTTTCTTTTCATTCTATCATTTGATATTTTATTTATTATTAATTACGCAACATAATTTGTTTTTGTCTTATATTTGTAGGTTTATCGTGATTTTAAACAAATGCCCCCATATTTTATTGGTTCTTAATTTTATAATATTTTTCATATAATTAAATATAAAATTGTTGAACCTGGTTATGTTCATGAGTTGAATCACATATTTTGTTATTTAGCTTCAATTGATTAGAAACTAGGCTTCATAATTTGTTTCGGTTTATTTTTTATTAAGTTACTAAAGTCTCAAACAAATATTCATACATTGAGTTGATACTTGATTTTACATGAAACTATTTTGTTATCACGTGATTGACTATAAAATAGTCTTAATAATTTTTAAATATGGTTGTGTTCACAGATTCGATAGGTTAGGTCGTGAAATATGGATTGATCCAATAAGTCACTGTTGTGGTATTTATAAAAAAACATTTTAGACTAGGTTTTTGAAAAAGTAAAAAAAGATGCTTGATATTTTTATTTTTATCTGATTACTTCAGCTCTAATTTTATCTATACAATGTTTTTATTTTTTTAAATTATCTGTGATGAATGTTGAAAAATGTTGAGGTTGATATAATCTCAATTTCATAACACGTAGCCAAAAAAAAAAAAGTCAAAAGTGGAAAAAAAATGAAAGAGGAGGTTAAATAAAAAAAATGAGTTGATATTTTAAAAAATAATACTTGACACGATATAAAGCAAAACATTTGTAAAATATTAGTTGGCGATGGGGGAGAAGCAGTTATTTTAAATCGCATATTTAAGACCGCGATTCAACATCTAAGTTATAAACTGAGAAAGTCAACTCGGATGAACCTAATATTTGACTAAAAAAAACCCAAAATGAGATTATTTTAATTAAAAAAAGTTAGGATTTCAAAGTCAACAAAATTCCTAAAATGCCGAGGAAGTGTTTGAAATTTTAAATCCAGTTAAGAATTATAAAAAAAATCCTAATTCTTAATAATCCTTTGCCTTCCAAGTCCAATGCACGTTGTCATCGTGGCCTTAAGATCGATGCCCAGCCGAGAGGATTGCAAATTTATTTTTGTTTTATCAATTTTTTAATTATTTTTTACGAGTTAAGATTAAATTTCTCTCCATTTAAATCAAATACACATTATACATATTTGTTTGATGATAAATAATTTTTCTTATCGTGTTCCTTAAAATTCGAATACTAGGTCATAATATGAACATAATGCTTTTAGTTATAGTCATATGATATGCGTTTTATCGAAGATTGAATCTTTATATATATATATATA
>Ga0325411_1001909_pt1 | contig 23383 bp, 13 predicted proteins | sample PopdelMetagenome_13_FD_206181 | JGI IMG/M metagenome (GOLD analysis project Ga0325411, IMG submission 206181) | Populus deltoides microbial communities from Bellville, Georgia, United States - Xylem-PdIQD-R4 | ecosystem: Host-associated > Plants > Phyllosphere > Stem > Wood/Secondary xylem... | reverse complement strand
TTGAAAAGGATTTATGAATGTTGTTGAGTTTTTTGAGTTAGTTTAAAATGAATTGAAATTGTAAGATTAGTTTTTATAGCATCTAATTCACCCCTCTTATATGCTTCAGGATTTCATGAAAAACAACCCTCCATGCATGAACCAATGATAATCCTACCAGTTTACACGCATGACCTAAGCATCTTAGTTATAGCTGGATTAAGTGGGAAGATGAAGCACATAATTTACCACAACTAAAATTAGTATATCTAAATTTTGATTTACTCCGCACGTGATAAAGCATATTATGCTTCCATTAAACAAAATAAGGAGAGAAATTAAAAGGAAGACGGAGAGAAACGCACCATAAGGCTCTGGACTGATGGCTCTTGACACAATGCCTCCACAAGGTTTTCTTGAACGGTGATTGTTTTGTTCAGCGAAACGCAAAGTTCAGTTTTCTGAATTTTGATGCCATCCTGCCTAAGTTGCAACTTCTGCTTTAAGATGTCATTTCCACTCTTGATCTTCTCATTTTCTTCAGCAATAGCACGTAGCAAATGCACCATCCCTTTTGATTTCCTCTTCTATCAAAATCAAGACAACACAATGAAAGCAATGGGGGGAAAAAAGCAAAAATGAGGTCCTTTTGCTCCTCGATCAAGAGCTATGGCTAACGCTAAAATTTGTTATTACCTTCACACGTTTCCCGCACTTGCTCGTTTTTCTCTTTTTCACTTTCTGCTCAGGTGAAACTCCAGCAAAAGTCCTTTCTCCACCTTGCAGCAGGTTCATGGGGTTTTCATCCAATATCCCCCTGCCTCCTTCCTGAGGGACTAAATGGGAAACAAAATTAATAGCAAGAATTTATGACTGTTAATTTATGGATACATAAAAGAGTACAGATTCCTGTTAATTACTTTTACTCCAATACAGTCTCCATGTTTATGACCTTCCATTTATCTATATTGTGCCAACTCACCGTGAAAACTTTTTTTTTTTTATTAAGCCAAAATAAAACGTATGCAAGTATTGAGCAAGATTGAAAGAACAAATAACAGAGAACAAAAAATAGACATTGAAGAGAGCCCCAGCAAAATAAGGAATTTGGATGCAATATATAGACAGACTCCCATAGATGCCATCAGGAAGCCACGCAAAAACAAAGCTAATCCCATCCCACAAAAACAAAGAATATTAGTAAAAATAAATAACGCGATAAAGTGCACATGATAATGCACGTAGTATCCAACTCTCACCCAAGGTCAAGAACTTGTGAGTGAAAGACCATTAGGCTTCTAGCTAGGTGGGACTCATACCAACCTCGCTCCTTCGAGGAGAAGGTTGAGGGGTTCGAATAGGGATTCAGTCTCTGTTTGTACTCAAGAAGAGGTCATAGTTAATCCTTCAGCTTTTCAGTAGAGGCTAGCTTAATCGCTGTTGTAGTTTTATAGACCAAACATCTCTTGCTGTTGTCAGCTAATTACCAACTTCTATTGCTAATCCTCTAACTGTAAGCAATAAGGTTCTATCTATGGAACGAAGAAGAAGAAACTTATGAGTGAAAACAACTATGTTAACGGATTCCCTTGTTTAATCAATTACAACCAAGTTTTATCATCACATTAAACTCTTCGATTGTAAAAAAAAAAACAGTTATTTTCTATTTTTGTAGATCAAAATCCCTCCAATTGTTTTAAAAATTTAAAACCTTGTCCAAAAAAGGAAAAGGAAAAGAAAAATATATCTAATTAACACAAAGCCATTGTCCATGTCTGCTTTAAGAATATCATTTTAATAGGACGAGACAGAGAAAAAGAACTGGTACATAAAAGTTGGAATCTTCCACAAACCAGACCTATTTTGAAATTGCAGGGTGAATTTGGCTTTTATATATTTGATATCTGGATTGAACAAGAAACAACATGCACGCGCCAACTAAAAGAGAAGATGCAAGTTGATCTTCTATATACTTACTGCTATCACCTGTCTTCGAAGCATCAAGATCCACCATTGCTCACTTGATGAGAAGGCCTTTGGTTACTAGAGAAAACCCTTTGAACGATGAAGTACTTTCAAATTGGTTATGTAGAGGGATGTGGACAGCAATCGCGCGTTGACGTACTTCATCCGCGCGATGAGGGGAGAGAGCAAGAGGTTCGGTGAATACTTCTCTACTAAGGTTTCCGTTTAAAGGCTTTCCAGGTGAACACGCCCTTTCTAGAAGTGGCTGATTTCTTTTTTAACAATTCCAATCCCCTTGATTTGCTATTTTAGCTTTGGACTGTCGAGTGTCGACTATACCCAATATTTTTCTTATTTTATTTTTTCACTTATAAGATAGTTTTATTTTACAAGTGGAATTACAATTTTACTTATAGATTCATTTTTTCCTTAAAATTAAAACTATAAATGGTGGACACAAAATTCATAGATTTAATTTAATTCCTCCTCACATCTCAAGATTGTTGCTGTAGTCGTTAAAATAAAATAGTATCCAAGCAATTATAATTGCACTTGTAATTAATTAGGTGTTGATAATGCCACTACTCCATATAGTTAGAGAAAATTCTTATGAATGGAGTGTCAGTGATTTATGAAATTGTAATGTCGATTTGACTTTATTTAGTTCAAAGTTTAACTTTTTAGTTGAAATTAATTTTAGGAAATGATTTTATACTATTTTAGCTGCGCAAGTGAGATTCTTGATATAAAAGAAAATCATAAATTATTGATTAATTATGAAGACAGAACCTTGCATGTACTTCTATCCACTCAAATGATTTTTGGGCTAACTTGACATTCCCTAATTTATCGGTGTAATTTTCTAATCAATTTCATTCTTAATCCATACATCGGTCCTCAATCAAATCCTTTCATCTAGAATAATTGAGAATTCTTTATAGAAAAAAGTTGTGCTAAAAATGGCATTGTATTCTTGCTCAAGGTAGTGCTTTAGATGGAAACCCTAATGTATCGGGATAGGGTTAGAAAACTAACTTATGGTTCGAGAACCTAATTGAGAATTAATGTATAGATTAGGGATTAATCTGGGGCTATCCCACTTATGCCCATATCTGTATTGATCACTCTTTTTTATGAACCATAGCTGATAAAAGAAACACGAGGTGGAGAGAAAATGAAAAAAAAAAAAAAAACTGTAGTTTAAGATGAAAAAAAAATAAAAATTGATGGATTCTCACCTTCGCATCATCTCAAAGCAAAAATATGAAAGAACAGTATAAGAAGAGGCTTGAGCAAAGGGTTTCAGCAGTCGTGATGTGATTGGAACACAAGAGGAGGAGCATTCGAGCAGAAACAGATATGAATAGAAGAAAAACCAGGTCCAGGAAGGATAATTTTAGTAAAAACACAACCTTGAGAGGGAACAACTCTATCCCATGAACACTCGTGCTCAAAAACATCCAAGAACCGAAGGTATATAGTAGTAGAATCATCCATTAGAGTCTAGCTAAGGACCGCCAACATCACAGCACGATGGAATTGCAGATACCATGAGTATGGTACGGACCCCTGAAATCATTCTAGTAGCCATATAACTCAAGACACTCAAGGCACAGAGGCTTCAGAAATACATTAGTAGCTAGCGGCAACATCATAAAGAGCTACCTTAATCAAAGCACAGACTAAGGAAGCACAACCAAGTCAGCAGTGTTTCCCACAGCAACAGACTGGTAAAGGTTTGGCATGGGCTCCGCTACCACTTCAAAGTTTGATTCTCTAATCCTATGACGATATTATTATGAGAAGAAACATCTATATATATATATATAGACAGACAAACAGGCTTAATGTATTGCATTGCCAAAATCATGGTACGTTGATGCTGCTTACAGGTGCCTATATATAGGCTTCTATGCCGACTTAACAAGAACAATTCTCTCTGTTAAGATACTTGATAGCTAAGAATGACAGTAACCTCCTCCTCGTACTAGATTAACATCTAAGGCTTACATAAAATTATAACAAGCTAACTCAAGATGAAGTACTTCATTGTTAAGTAATGAAATCAGCCAATCATATGCTTCCAGGCTAATAATATTATACTAGAATTTACCATCCTCTTTTTCATATATAGTGCAGGTACCGACTTAGCTTGATGTTAAATTGCAAGTAATTACTTTTCCAACACGACTGCGCAAATAACCAATCCAAATAAAAAAACATCTCAAAAGATTCCATTTTTATCAAAGCCTTTAATTTGCGACGGGTCTGGCTTTGTACCATTCCATTTTTATTCCTGACCACATGTTTACCATTTGGCCTTGGAACTTCAAAGCATCTAAAGCACTCACGTCCCATAGCTACATGCAGCCCCATCTACATGAAATAATTGTGTGTGGTTTCCATGAATAATCACATATATAGCTTTCTTAAAATCTTTTTGGCATTGAAAAAGGATTTGGCAAAGGTTTTAATTGAATCTAGCATATTTTCCTGCGCTTCAAAGCGGATTAATAACAATCTTTATTTTAAATATAAAAAAATATATAAAACATGATTTTAAATATTTTAGATCTGATGATAAAACCAGACCCAACAGTACTTTTTAACTAATAAACACAAAAGATAACACTTTCTAAAAGCTACAGTGTCGTTCATAGTATAAACACTCTATATTTATAGTGTGGTCCACAATATAATGAGTTTAGGTTCACAGTACTATTTTTTAAAAATATATATATTGAGATAATATTTTTTTATTTTTTAAAATTTATATATCATCACATCAAAATAATACAAAAATATCAAAAAATATTAATTTGAAGTAAATAAAAAAATTTTAAAAGCATTTTTGAAACACAAAAATAACATGTTTTAATAAGAAAATTCAATTCAACGTGAAATGAAAAAATAAATTATCATCACCCAACTTTTGTAAAATATAAAAAAAATCACATCAATTTATTTTATTTTTACAACATGAAAAAAAATCCATAAGAGAAAAGAAAAAAAATTAAAGAGGAAAAAATAAAATTAAAAATATCTTAAAAGAAAAAAAATTAAAGGGAAAAAAATTAGTTGTTGGTGTATTAGGCGCTGCTCTGCTGTGCGCTATTCATGTTGCTACTATAAAAAATATTTTATTTAAAGATGGTGATGGTACAAATATATTCTATGTTTTTAACCCAACTAAAGCATTTCTGCATTTGAAAACAAATTTTTATTGACCCATTGCAAAGCGCAGGCCAATATACTAGCTAATATATTATTACGTGATTGTTATTTTTATAAATATTTTCTTAAAAAAATATATTAAGATAATATTTTTTTTAAAATTTATTTTTTATATCATCACATCAAAATAATACAAAAACATCAAAAATAATAATATGAATTAAAAATATTTAAAAAAATCAAAATTTTTTAAAGCATTTTTGAAAGGCAAAAACAAATATGCTTTAATAAGAAAATTCAACTCAGCCTCAAATGAAAAATAAATTATCATCACTTAACTTTTGTACAATACAAAAAGTACCATAAATTTATTTTCTCTTTACCATATGAAAAAAAAATTTAAATAAGAAAAAGAAAGTCTAAAGAGGCAAAAAAAAAATTGCAAATATCGGCGGCCCAGCCAGACCCAAGATCTGTGGGTCTGGCTACTAGTCGGACCTAATAGTGTGGGGTCTGGCGGCCAAGCGAGACCCATCAGTACTTTTTGACTAATAAATAGAAAAGACAACGCCTCATAGGTGTTGCAGTGTCATCTATAGTGCATATACTATATGTCTACAGTATGGTCCATAATACAATAAATCTATGTCTACAGTACCTTCATGGTGTTTTTCTCACGCCTTTTAAAGTATAGTATAATCCATACAATTAGGTTTTGATCTTGGGTATTTTGTCAATGCAAAACACTAGTATATTGATTAGCGCTTCGCCTTAGGTAGGATAAATTTTTTAAAATGTTAAAAATGCGAATGATTTTTTTTTAATGTATTATTAAACTTGACTTAATAGATCAATCTTGAAATTTCACAACCTAGCTTTTTGCCTATCTCGAGTTTCAACCTAAATTGTGCAGCAGTTAGCCTGAATTAAACTGATTGATTTCATGGATCAAAATACAATCTTGATAACTCGTAAAAATATGACTTAACTTTTAACTAAATTTCAAGATAATAACTTTTTTCAAAAAAACTATTAAGAGAATGACAGATTAGATCAATTTCAGTTCTCAAGTAAACCGTGTTATGGACTTTATTGAGTTTAATAATTTGTTTTTTATAAAATATTTTTTTTAATTATATGATAAAAATATGTTGGTCACAAAATTGACGACTAATCTAAAAATAAAAACTCATTTGAGAAATGATAACCCTAAAGAAAGCAAAAATAAAAATAAAAATCATGCAATTTATTTCCTAACCAATTCAATAATCCAATATTGAAGAATAAGATTGAGAAAAAACTATTAAAAACAATTAAGGACCAAAAACCAAAAAAACATATTCGATTAGTGACTGAACTATCAAACCTATGAATCGGGTAACTCGAGCTAGCACATCAAACCTATGAATCAAGTTATAGACTTTAATAAGATAATAATTTTTTCAAAACTATTTTTTATTTAACTATGTGATAAAAAATATATGATCGCAAAATAAAACACCAACCTAATACTAAGATATTGTGAAAAATTAAATGACAAATAAAAATCAAAATATTTAACATTCCAATACAAGCAATTTACATTATTGTGTCTATTTCTCTATCAAAATTAGAAGAAAAATAAAAGAATCAACTAATTCGCAACCCGTTAGACAGCGGCTGTAATTAAATTATTCGAGCTTCATGAACTATAAATAGATAGATAAAGAGCCACATAAAAAAGAGAGAATCATCACGACATTTGTTGCAAAAGACACATGCAGCCTAAACTAATTAAATCAGGATTAAAGGAAAAACCTGGAAGACAAGAAAATGTGAGGGGTTTGAGAGAACTCTAGACCTGTGTTATTTTCACACAAGTAAATAAACAAAGATCTAAATAATATTCTATCAAACACTCCTCTAAAAAACATCTTATAACTGTCAACTGTTTATATAGGTATTTAACTGACTTAATTTGCAAGGAAAAAGGAATCTTAAGAAAGTAGGAGAATGAGGAGGGAAAATCCAAGATTATCTAGAAAAAATACTAAAAAAAATAGAATTTTTATGCCTAATTTGAGAGCTTTCATGACTTTAGCTCAAGCTAATCCTTACAGAGAACATTGAGATTCTTAATTTGTTCTTCTCCAAAACAAAGACTCAATTTGTTTTATTGTAATAATCCCAATTACCGAAATATCAATACCATGTTGTATTTATAAATGTTAAAGTTTCACCTCTAGATTTGTTTTTCCTCGTATATTCCCTCCAAAAAGTTGGCTGCAGGAAGGCGAGTGAACCGGGTAGGCATGGATCCTTTGGCATGATCCAATCTCAATATTTTCTTTAATAATTTTTTGGGAATTTCCTTAAAGCCATTCGCGTAAATAAATGGTGTGTTTATGATTTGGATTTCGAGTGTTTTTTAAGAGTATTTTTAATCTAAAAAAATATATCAAATAATAATAACCTTCTTGACGTGAATATAAAACATAATTATCTTAATACAAAAACATTGTAATAACAAACAAAAATGAAGGTAGATGAAAAACTCCTTGGACTCGGAGTCAATTGCATACAACTTATTTATTGCAGATTGAACTGCACTTATTTATTGCAGATTGAACTGCGGACTAGAAACAGTAGATGATACATAGTTCTATGAAACAAGGTTAATTCTTGCTTCTCCTACGAAGGCTTGCTCATGCTATGGCTCTGCTTCCCATTAGATCACTAAAGCATAATATTTAAACAAAGAAAACGTTAGTAAATCATATCATATGCAAAAAACAATACGGTGGATAAAAATACCCAGTACAGTTTTCAATATGATGTAACTTTATCTTGCTGACCGGGAATAGATTTAGATCTAGTTTGTTTTTGCTGAGCAAAATTATTTTTTAAGAATTTTTAGATCGTTTTTGTTTTCATTTTTATGTTTATGTGTTGAGATATATATATATATATATATCAACACACACACACACACACACACACACACACACATATATAAATACATCAAATATATATATATATATATAAATAAAAAACAATTTCACGATATCAATTCCTCGGCACTAAACATGCTCTTAAACACAAGCACAAGGATTAATCTGGAGAATGACAAACCGTAAGTTTTGAGTGAGGAGGGCGTCCTTGGCATAATCATTCTCTGCTCTTGCTTTGATGATTTGGAACATAAGATGAAGCCTGAGTTCATTTGCGGCACTCTGCTTAGAGATCAGATGAGTCTCCTCTTTTAATTTGGCAGCCTCTTCACTTATTTCTTGAAATTTTTCCCTGACTTCCTTTTGTCCCTCTCTTATGCGTTTTTGTCCCTCGCTGATCTCTACCATATCAGCTTTTATCCTTTTGATGCTCCTACTTATTTTTTTGTCACTTTTTTTTCGTTTCTGTATGCAATAATGCTTAAATCGTTATAAATTCAAACAAAAAGAAAACAGACACAAGGATACTACACTCTAATTCTCATATATACAGATCCCCATTCAGAAGAAAGCCTACAGATATATATTTAACAACGATAAAAGGATCAACCAGGATAAAGTCATCAATTAAGAAAGGCACTTCTAATGCACAGTACCAGGCATGACTTTCTTTTAGTTGCTCCCAAAGAAGTCCTCTGCGCGCCCATTTTTGTATGGATGCTCTTCCCCGTGATCATCCAGATTCCAGCATGTGTTGTGTTTGAGGGATTTCCTGTGGCGATGAGATTTCCTTTGGCGATGGCTATATATATATATATATATATAGTGATGGCTATATATATATATATATATATATATATATATATATATATATATATATATATATCTATCGAGAGAGAGAGAGAGAGGAAAGGAAAATGCTCAAAAAGACGCCGTCCTTGAAAGAGGAAAAGTAAACTTACGTTTGTTTTAGAGGTGAAAGTTGAGGTTCAAGTGTGAGATTCACAATTAAAAAAAAAAAGTGTTTTTATAATTAAATTTTATATATAATTGAGTTATTCAACCACACCATTAATTACAAGAGCTAAAATAATCTCTGTCACATTTTCAAGCAGCATCTTTATCAATATTCTATTATATTATTGAGCGAACGATACCGTGTCGGATGTGATATGATGCTGGAAGTTTCGCGCGATTGCTTTGCGATATGTGAATTCTTGCTTTAAGAGGAGTGAAACTCAATTTGAATATTTGGTGTTTGGCCCGATTATTAAAAAATAATATTCGATCAGCTAAATCATTTTTATTTTTCTATCATGATTTATATATAATTGTATTTTAAATCTTATTTATATAGAAATTAAAATTTGTATTTTTTTTACAGCAATTTTAATAAAATATTTATTTTAAAAAAACTTACTTTTTTGAATCTACAGCTAAAAACTTATTTTTCTAAACCGTAATAATACCAACCATCACAGTACCAATGATATATTAATTAATTTTCAATTAAATTATTTTTCTTGGTTAAGAAACACTTAGTACTACATAATTTTTATTTCTTCTTAGAATTTTTGTAATCTAACTCACAGCGTGTAACGCTGGGCACGGGGATCAAATTATTGGACTATAAAAAGACACAGCAGCTCATAATTCACATAAATTAGGTGTCCTATTCTATTCTTGAAGTGACAACTAATCTAAGAGGTAGCACATGTTACCGTTTAAAAATAGACGCTTCTGTTTGTTTTCTAAAGGTACATAATATTTATTTTTTTATTGAAATTATATTAAAATAATTTTTTATTTTTATTTTAATATAATAAACGATTGTGTACGGCTCCGTCTCTCCTCGAATCCTAAGCGAACTGCAAATTAGGTATTCCTTGCTGCAGCATCTTCTCACCATTCATGTCATTCAACTGCAATAAGAATTTGCCAGTTCGATATCCACCACTGGAAATGCATGAAGATCAGATGGGCCAGAGACGGATGAATGTGGCAAAATGAGTCCACCATGTGCATCAGGCAGCCACGCAAAAACAAAAGGAATTCTCAGCCTATTTCTAGCCGCCCGTCCGCGATAGAAACCAATGAAGCGAAACACAAAACAACAAGATCACAGAAAGGGAAAGCTTATTCTCTGTATGGCATGTTTGTGCGCGCGCGAACAGTTGGGTATTCCCAAGAGTTAGATTTGCGAATATCCCTGGGTGTTTGTTTTGATAATGCATCAAATTACCCAACACACCCACTTATTATAAGGTAATTTATCCTCTTAACCAGTATTGATCGTACCTGAGACTGGTGCTTCGACTTGAGAAAGGTTAGAGAAACGTCAAAGAGATCTTCCGCTCGTATCAACATCTGATTGCAAGCATCTCAAGCAAGAAAACCAAAATCAATACACAAGGGAAGGCAATGCTGGGCGTGTTAATGCTCACAGATTTGAATGGCAGGTGAAGTAAATGCTCGCAATACGTGCATTTCCTTAAGCCAACAAATCCATGTTCTCTTTAGCTGCGAGTGCTCCCCAGGACGATTCTTCTCCTCCTCCTCCTCCTTAATTTGGAACCATCGAGTCCTTCCGAATCTAATTTAATTTGATTTATATCATAAATTGGAAAATACATGTGATGTTAAATAATTAATTTAAAACAAATAATAGAAAACCACTTTCCTCAGTCCGGTTTAGTTTTTGTTTCTGTTTCTCTACCACCCAAAGAAAAAACTTGTTGAACCATTGCATTTTTAGAGATCACATATGTTTCTATTTTTAATTTCCATTTGCAAAACAATCTCTGTTTAAAACTTTATCACCCCCATATCCAGAATTAATTCCCGTTTCTTAAAGTTAGTTAATTTCTAAAGCATAATTTTTTAAAAAAATAAACAGAGAGAGAGAGTGATAGGCGGCAGCAATTTCAAGAAACTAGCTTTCTTTTCCTCGCAGCTTCTTGGGCAGCTTCTGTCCCCCCCACTCTCATTTATAGATAAACCAAAATAAGGTCTCTTTTTTTTTTTTTATTCGGATCGTGAGCGGTTCTTGAATCTTATCACTGAATTGCCATGTTTCTTGTTTTTTTTTTTTTTTAAACGCGACAATGATGAGTTCCCAAGGTCACTGACACGGCACGATATCGCTCGATTCAGCACGATATCGCTCGATTCAGCAGGTGAGAGGAAGATATCGCACGATCGATTTGTTTTTAGCTTTTCAAAAAAAGAGGTGCCCCTGCCCCCACGCCATGTTCAAGTCTGATTCGCGGAGGTTGATTTTTAAATGAAAATCATGGAATCCGTGCATTCCAGCGAATCATGGGACCCACTTCTTTTATCACTTTGCAGGTTGGCACCATCAGGATTCTTTTTTAAAAAAAAAGACTCAGTCCATGACTTAGTAAATGTAAGTCTTTTTTTAATGAAAAAAAAAAAGATAGAGCCCCCAAATTTAGTAAAACTTGGAGGCAAAAGTTCTTTATTATATATAAAAAAATACTTTTAGTTTTTTCAATTTTAATATCACGGTGAAATTATAGAATTATTATTAAAATAAAAAAGATCTTGTACTTACGTACAAGGATGTTCTTGTCTTCTTATCATGGCTTCTCAAGTAATAATTATTTTTATTTAGCGGTTATTTGATAATTTAAAAAATATAAATATTATTAAAAAAATATCATAGATATGTTTTACAACGTGTGCAGTGTTATCTCAGTTTTATTTTATTTGCTAAAAATTAAACTTTAAGCTTCTTTTTATTTTACTTTTTATAAAGTTATGTAATTCTGAGTCATTCAACATTCAATTTCTTTTTAAGATAGATTTTTTATTTAAACTCTATCCTTCAATATTTAATTATTTAATAATTAAATGTTCATGCTTTTCCTTTTTCTTTTCTTTTTTTATAAATTTTTTTTCATAAGTTTTTCTAAACTTCTTTTTAATTTTAAAAAACATTTTCTGTTTACATTTAAAAAAAAAAACAAATAGAGTTGTGCTACAAAACAGCAAAAGACATCTATCCAGTAAACGGTGTAGGTAACTCTTAGATAAAGTTGATTCCTTAACTAGCCTTCATTTCAATTAAATTGTATAAAAGTTATTTTTATTGACATGATTTAATTAATTTGACAAGTTTAAAAATAAATTATATGATTGATAAAAAATATAGTTTGACTTTAAAAAAATCTCAAGATAATATATTTTTTTTCAATATTAAAAATAAAATATATTAGATTGACCCGGGCTTCACAACTTAAATTATGCCACTGATCATGCACTCTATTGGGTTTAACAAATATATTTTTTAAAATGATTTTTTATTTAATGATATGACAATAAAAATATATAATCGTAAAAATGAGCATCAACCAAATACTATGATGCTTATTTGAAACTAAAATAATCCTATAAAAAGTAAAGTGAAACAAATTATAAATACCAATTCAAAATAAATCAAATATTAAAATATAAAATTGATAAAAAAAAAAGAGTGAAAAATGATTCAACTAATAAGAAAAAATTGGAAGATAGAATTAAAAAATAAACCATTTAACACTGATATTAAACCTGACCTAATATGCCAATCTTAAAATCTTTTGGCCCGATTCATTGTCTAACCCGGGTTGATAATTAACCTGCATAAAAGTTGACAAGTGAACTAGCTAACTTGGAAGGTTCAAAAGCATGATTGACGATCAGTAAAAGCATGGTTTGGCTTTTAGAAAAAAATCAAGCTGATATTTTTTTTAAATACTGAGACGGTGATATATTAGATCAATCTAGATTTTATAGTTTAACTCGTAAAACCCATGTCCTAGATCATAGAGTTCATTAAGTTTAAAAACTTTATTTTTTAAATTATTTTTTCTTAATTGATATGATAAAAAAATAGACACTTGTCAAAATTAAATGCTAACTAGATACCATGATGTTTGTTTAAAATCACAATAATATCATAAAAAGTAAACAAAAATAAATTATGACAATGAATTTAAGATTAATAAAATAATAAATAATAAAATTAAAAAAAATTCATTCATACTTTATAAAATTCAGTTCTTTAGCAGAGTAGTAGAAATATGATAATCCTAGTACATATAAGCTAAGTGATAAAGTCTTCGCCATTTAAAGAACAAACCAAGAGTTTGACCTTTTAAACTACTCCCAACTTAAAGAACAAAGCAAAAAATCCCAGGCGCTATTAAATGCTCTCTCATGAACATCCTTTGCATTCAAATCCACCACCGCACCACGTCTGCAGCCACCAGCCTGCAGTTATCAAATGAGAGCTTGTTCATTCCCATTAAGAAATTCACAAAATAGGAAAGAAAAAAAAAAGCATAACTTTATTAGTTGCAACACTGTATATAACCAGAGAACAACCTTTTTATTTTATTTTATTGATGTTATACGTGGAATGGGTTATCATACCTTTAATCCCATCCCTGGACATATATAAGCCCATGTCTGTCCACAGGGGATCTTGTATGGGTCAATTTATTGCTTCAAATTAACTTAATATATATAGTTATTTGAAGACACAACGATCATAATTCACATTTATAAAGCAACGAAATAAGCTATACTATATAGGCATATATTAAATACAAGTGATTGTTACTTTATAATCGTTTTAAACTAATTTTTTTATGAAATAAATAGTATATTTCTCTTTAAAAAAAACAAATTACCTTTTTTTCTTAAATTATAATTCGCAATTATAATAATTGCAGTGCAATTAATTAAACTATAAAATTAATGATAAGTTAATTAAATCTTTATGAAACAATAAGTAAATGTGAAGATAAAAAAATGTTTTGTTCCAGAAGAAATTCTTAGTGGACAAGATTTAATACAAAAATCACGTTGAAACAATAATTAAACCTATTGAAAAAGGAAAATGATTTATAAATAAATCTTTTATATTAAATTTCATGCAAATAGATGCGTCAACATATATATATAGAAATACTTAAACATAATTCATCCTTAATTATAACATGTGTTCGTATAAAAGTCTTATATGAAAAATTTGTTTGTACGTATAACATTACTCTACAAAAATAACATTCAGGCATGAATTTAGATGATTATTATTCAGCAACATCAAATGGGTACCTTATCATTCTCATTCATGGTTCATCATCTGTGTCCTTTTTCATCTTTGCGCACAGAGCATCGATTACTAGCTGGCGTGCGCTATTTTCACGCTCTAGTTGTGCGATTCTTGCCTGAAGCTTGATTGTATTTAAGCTGTCAGGATTCTTCATTTGTTTAGCCAGCAAATTAATCTTACATTTGAGCAGTTCATTTTCACGTTGGATCTCCATATTATATTTCGACTCAGCCTGCATGCATGGGAGCAAAAGAGAAAGAGGGGCAATAAATAAATAAATAAATAAATAAAATAATACAAATAATCAATATTCAAACTATATATACTTCTACTAATATGAGAGATTTTCTTATTAGTAGTATTACTATAAAAGAGGCATTCGAATGTAAAACCTCTTGAGAAAAATGAAAGATATTGATGTATAGGTCATTTCCATTGAATTCTTCTAAGAGTAAGCAATGATAATGCAAAATTATTGTATATTGCTAATGGTGCACGAGTTTTGCACCCATCAAAAGCAATTCATAGAGATTGCCAGATCATATGTATTTTCTGTACAAGCCACTTATTGCTATGAGGTTAATTTTAGTGAATTGGCGTCAGCTAATAAATATTCAATATATATGACAGCAGAATTTAGAAAAGCTTAACACCTAAAACAAAATCTCATAAAAAAGCTACCATGTGATGATAACCTAGAATGGAAACCCAAATGAAATAGGATAATAAAAGTAAACAAGTAATAAGAGTGATGCTGAATGACTTTAAGAGGTATTTTTGTTTTGCTGTTAAGATTTTCAGAAATAATTAGTGTCACATTTTTGTGCTTTTAAAGAAACCAGAAATGTAGATTATTTTCAACAAGAACTTTAGTATTTTGATTGAGATTGGTTCATGCGTAAGCAGTGCTTTCATGAAATAACGCTGACTGGTAAGATGAAGTGGAAAGATAGAAAGCTCACCAGTGCCCTGGAAATCTCCGTTACAGTAGTAGATAGTCCGTCGTGCTTGCCCTTCAATTGGTGAACATCTCTTTTGCCTTGTTTCAAAGCCTTTTCCATCCGATCTCCCTCCTTCTTCAAGTTGGCATTTTCTTTCTCCAGATGGTCGTTTCTTTCCATCAGCACATCCACCTTTCTCTTGAGGTCTTTCGTCTCTTGCTGGAAAATAAATGATACAAGAGAATAAACAAATTAGAAGAGACAACAAAAGAAACTCATAGGAATACAGAGCTACAGACAGAAAATTGGTATAACGTCACCTTCTTTTTTTCACGATATTTCAGGTCACTACGTTGTCTAGCCAACTTTTTAGGATCCTTTGAAGACCGAGAACTTCCAGCTGGTTGTTCTAGGGCTGCTTGATGATTCACGGACATGTTGTTCATATTCACCATCCCTGCGGTTTCCAACATGATCATGTTTCTTTAAGTTTCAAAAATCTAGAAGAAAAAAAAAACATGAAAAAAAAACCATGGAGATTAGAATTTGCTGAAGAAATGTATAGTAATAAATTCTTGCAAGACCACATCCTATTTTCCAGTCAGCCTGCGATATGATGGATCTATTGCATACATGTGTGTGTGTGTGTGTGTATTAACGAATTTGTTCCAATTTAATTAGAGTTTAATTATGATAAAGGTGACATTCAAACATGAAAGCTGACCTTTAGTATCACTGAACAACAAGCCCATAGGTAAATGGTGATCTAAATTTCTCTTCTTTTTTTCGACAATCATATCAAACCAAGTTCTAATTCATCAATTAAGACAAATTATTTTCTATAGATGATTTTAAATACACTCCCTACATGACTTAGACACTTGTAATGTTCAAAATCCATAGCTTGTATTGGAGCCGACTTGTCTTGGTTCTTTAATTCATGGTGCAGTGCATGACAATTAGTACAATTTAGTACCAGTTGGGACAACATGGGACTTCGGTCTGGCTGTGTTTCAAATTTGTGAGAAACAATACCCACAGTTAAAAGCAACAGTTATTTATGAGTTTGTAGAGAAACATAAAAATAAAATAAAAACTAGATAAAGCTCCAGGTCATAAGCAGTACGTATTTCAGATATCAAACATGTGAAGATCCTTACATTGGTTCGGTATTTCTGTCTGCTGTTGGTGTCGTTGGTGATCTGCCAATCCGTATTTCAGTTCATGGCTACCAGTCCCAATACCATACATGTTTTCTCCAACTACGTACAAAGTTTGATGAACAAATTCAATTAATGCATGCTTTCAGACTTTTTTCAAAGTAACATATATATATATATATATATATATATATATATATATAAAACAGTAGTTCAAGTCGTTAGCTTATGATTGTAATGCATTAACATTCATACTTCCTGGCAAAGCCACCTGGCTACCAAACAGCGGATTCATCGATGGGTTCTCCTCATGGACGGTGCCAGTACTGGAGGGTGTTACTGCAAAAAAAGAAGAAGTTAATATTCTTAGAAAAGCGAGTACATATTAGATTAGATTAGATTAGATTAGATGAGATTATCAGAGATTGGAAGGTCAAAATCATACAAGCCACCTTTAGGGGGGGGGGGGGGGGGAAGAAAACCTTAAACCCAAATTAAATCTCACTTGATTTAACTCCAGCCAATTTAATTTAATAGGTTTTCTGTTTCTTAGAACAAAAAAGCAGGGATTAATTGTGGTTTTTTCTCTTTTGAGATCTCTCTCACTTCTCTGAAACATGAAATGAAAAGAACTAAATGAAAAAGAAAACGAAAAAAGATATATAATATATACGATGAGAAAATGAACAAAGTGGGTTTACTTAAGATAAAGGATCCCGGCCAGATTCTTCAAAATATGGCATATAAGGAAGGTATATATTCTCCCACATATAATAGAAGATCCAATCAACTGAACTTACTCTCAGCATCAGAGAAATCAAAGCAGTACATATCAGAATCCATTCTTCACTATGATCTGCAGAATAGAAATAAGACTGATGAGACTCCAAAATTTTATTTTACATTCATAAAACGAAAAGAAAATTTTCTTTTTTTGGTTGATCAGAACCAAATGTACATGCAGAAAGGTTGGAGAATACCGGAATAGTAAAGCGGCTTAACGATGCTCGTAAAGCTGACTAACCCAACTTAAGAGCTTCGAGAGAATGCAAAACTAATCCCATTGTCATAGAAGGTTAAATTTATACAAAGAACAAGTGTGAGAAAATTTGTCAATCGTCCGAAAGCAAGCGAAATCGCGCTGCTATAAAGTTGCTTTCCAGAAAAATGGAATAGAATAATATTATTTTAATCGAAGCAATGTTTTCATAATATGTGGTTGAATATGATTGATTGTTTTTTTTTTTTTTTTTATAACCACGCGGTGTCCTGGACGTTAATACAGACTAATCCACGCTCGTACGAGGTCGGCCCACAAAAAGATTCTCCGTACAGAAGAGGGGTCGAACCCCTGACCTTGCTTAAGGGAATATGATTGGTTGTTTCTGATTTGAAAGCAACGTTGTCCAGGAAAATAAATCCAAGTGGCGCTCTCCCATTCATGGCCAGATTTTTATGGTGGGCTATCCTATCGTGTTTTGTTTTGAGCCGTCGAAATAATGTACTTTTTTAGTTCGTGGGGTCAATCTTCTATGCTTGTGTCACAGAGCTAATATTTTAAGATAATAATATTTTTTATTTTTAAAATTTTATTTTTAATATAATATATTAAAATAATATAAAGATATCAAAAAAATTAATTTAAAATAAAGAAAAAATTTTAATTTTTTTAAAACGCAAAACAAATATCCTCCTGGCTCAGTTTAAGAAATAAATGCTCAGTGGAATATTAGCTTGAGGTCTAACCGTCGACTAAGCAATGCTTCAATCGTCAAAGAGCTATGCCTATATATATATATTCAGTGTATGTGGGTTTATGAGAGGGGGAAAAAAAACAAAGGAACTGAAATTCGAGTCCAGAGGATATAGGGAATCATTCTCTGCCGGCAAAACCTTTAACTGCTTAAGGTCTAAGTTTGATGGGTAAAAAATCGGCCTAAATCATCATTTCACCCACACCCGCATGACTGTTAGAATTTCTCCATTTTATATTTGTGTGAATAATTTCTCGTTTTGGCATAAATATTATTTGATTTTGTCAAAATATTCTAATAAGTAACAAATGTTTAATTAAGTATGAATAGTATCTGACATGAAAATAAGAATGCATTAAAATAAAATGTTTAAATTAGTTTGATCGGCTATATTTACTTAATGTACATATTATTATTATTATTATTATTATTATATAAAAGGAAGAAGGAGGAGGAGGAGAGAGTGGTGTGATGGGACTCTAATCTTTGATTTAGAAGATTACACTACCTGTATGTGCATATTCGATTAGAGTTGTACCTCTCAATTTCACTGTATATCATCGGAGTAAGAGCTCGTTTTGAGCTATCTATCTTGTTTCCATTTTCTAAAATCACAAACTCGCGTCCATATGTTGTTTCTTCTCTTAGCTTGCTTACGCCTTGTCATACAAAATGACATTTTCGCCTGCCCCTGCCAGGAGTTGCATCCTTTGTTTCCAAGAACCTATGTTGGGAATAATAACGACCCACGGAGGTTAGCTTAGAAAACAGGCCGGTGTTAACCAGCACAACTCTCCAAGTAGTAGCTTTTACATATATATATATATATATATATATATATATATATATATATATATATATATATATATATATATATTTCTCCTCCATTATTTTCCAGAGAAATCAAAAGAGCTGCAGGAATATTACAACTTACAGATATCATCGATAGAACGCTTTCGGAATGAGCTCCTATCCGGCCGGCCTCTTGATTATCATCAGCATTCTAGTTTACATATGTTGTATAAACACTCAACAATAAGAAATATAGCAAGACATCAAGGCATATTCCTAATATATCATATGTAGGTATTCTGATTAAAGAATTGTTGACGAAGACTTCATATAATAATTGAATTGACGAAGACTTCGTAAGTAAATGAACTTCATATAATAATTAAATTGACGAAGACTTCGTAAGTAAATGATACAAGCAGCAAGATACATAAAAAAAAAAAAAATTAATTGACGAAGACTCTGTCTGGCACGAGGAAATGATTGGCGAAGACTTGCATTAAAAAACTACATTTCTCGGCGGGTCCGCCACAAGTGACTAAAAGAACCAAGGCCGATTTTCCTAGAGCTAGCAGGGTCAGGAAAGGCCGAAGCCAAGAATAATACTAACACTGTAACCAAAAAAAAAAATGTGGAATCATAAGGTAATTCTCATATGTTATTCACCCACTCAGACAGCAGTGAGGTGTGTGTGTGTGTGTGTGTGTGTGTGTGTATCATAATAATCATCAATCAATACTATATTTATTTAAAAGGGAATAATACATGATAAACATCTCTGATAATCTCTTCAACGTAGATAAACCTAAGAAAGGCAAAATCCAAGCACAAGGAAGAGCAACAAATTACGAGTTCTCCGTTAAACATGCATCATCTCCATCCTGCATGCATGCATGCAGAATCAGCAGCACAGAAATGAATTAGCAAATATGAAGCAAGACCTACTCCCTCCCATCCCTGGAATAATTGAAGAGAGTTTATCTCCAGTCACCAACATTGGCAGAAAAAAAGTAAGAATGTAGCTCCAAGTACTTCTAGTCTACTGTAAAGAAGGTCACCTTCTCTTATAAAAAAAAAGGTACAATATACATTTTTGGTCCGGGATAAGGAGAAGACAGGCATCTACGAGCAAACACACAAATACCGTAATTGTATTTTGATCTCTAAAGTTTATAGCTATGCATCCAATTAATCAAAACTAAAACTCTCTTCCTGTCACTTTTGTTTTTCATTTTTTAATGTATTTAAAAAAAATTGATTTACCAAGAAATATATACAGTAAACAAATTGACACGATAAAAACAATTAAAAAAAACCACAAGCACAAGAATACATAATTATTCTAAAAACTATATTACAAAAAATCCTATAAATAGGGTGGATTTCAGGCATTGAATAAAAAGAAATCAAGGTTCAAAGTTGGCAAAAAAACCAATCCCTACCCTTGTTTTTTTCACCAACCAACCTTTCCTCTCTTCCTCTATTGTTGTTGCATTCACTTCACCCATGTCATGACCAATAACAACTTGGCCCCCTTGCAACCACATTTTCTTGCTAGCGATAGGAATCACCACCATTAATCTCTTTTTTTTCCTCTTCGCCGCAGGTTTTTTTTCCTTAAGCAATTAACAGCCGCCAGCTCCTTCACCAACGCCGCCACCAACCTCACGTCACCCTCCCGATACGACCAGTCAGCTACTTCCCCTGCATCAGGTAACTTCTCTTCTCCTCCTGCCATAATGCCAACCATTGCATGCACAAAGCAAAATAAATAACATGGTCACTGGGTTAGGTCAATGACCATGCTGGAACTATTTCAGCATAACTTAGATGGCTAAGCCGAGTCTAGCTCAAAGGTAATTAAAAAAAAGAGAGAAAGGATGTTGGGCCGACAATCGGCCTAACTCGATTGAGTCAGACTAAACCTGTTTCAACTTAGCCCGGATGGCTAGGCCGGGTCCAGCCCAATAATAATAATAATAATAATAATTATAATAATTATAATAATAATAATAATAATAATAAAATATTAAAAAATGAATTTTTCAAATAGTATTTTAAAAAACATTTGTGGGTCCTTCATATGTTTTTTTAATAATTTTGCATAATATTGGGCTGTAGACTTATAATGTAAGATAAGGATCCTGTGATAAAAAATATTCAGTTTTCTCTGAATTTTCAAAGAAAAATTAAATTTCTTCATTTTAAAAAACACAAAATATATGTTTTGTTTTCATGCATACGGCCAAATCCCAAAAGTTTTTCATTCATATTTTCAAAAAAATGATAAAATCTCATTTTTATTATGTTTTGAAGATGCAATATAGATATTGTAATCAATTTATGATTATTCTTATATCTATTTTTTTTGGAACGTTAGGAATTAATTATATTTAGAAAATACATGCGATGCCAAAATTTAGATTTTAGAATAGTTAAGATTTAACCCAATAAAGTAGAAACTTCCTCATGAACAGAGATCTGTCTTGAAACTTAGACGAGACCAACGGATAGAAACACGGCTTAAAAAACAATCAAACAACAATCCAGCTTATCTTAGACAGGATGCACTGGAGATGATATATTTTTCCCTTACTCAACTAGTCTCTTACCTAAACTCTCGTAGACTATAGGTTTCCTAGTAACCATAATACTAGGTGACGACTCCTGAACTTTATAATCATAACTTTATGATTATATCGAAAACTTCGTTTTCAACACATATCTCAAGAGGCAGACTCATCATTCGACTCTACACACACCGCGATAACCACTATAATCTTGGAATGGCTAATCAAGTTTATGTCTATAATACTTCCTTAAAAGATATTGGTATCATTATAACGGATATTATTAGCCCGGACAAACAAATCCAATCATACTTTATTTATATTTGTTTATTTCAATTTTAAGTATAAGATTAGAATACTTACTTGTTTGGCATGATCCTGATCCCCCAATGCCTTAAGGTTTGATCGCAGCAATATCCCATGTCAACAACATGATTATCACAATACCATTATTTATATCAATTTTTGGATCCATACCTTATCCAAAAGTAACACATTTTGAATTACTTCTACATATACAATATTTCACATGTATAGTCCATACACATAGTCAAAGCAATACAATTTAATATATTTCCATGTTAAGCTCATACACAGTTTTATCATTTTGTTCTCCCTCATTAAGAACCAATTTACAGAACCTTCACTTAGAAACCCAAGAGTTTTCCCTCAACTCACACACATCTAACCCATTATAATTATTCACCATTCACATAATTTAACACAATAATACATAAGATTAAAAACAAACCCTATCATTTTTTATAATGGCCCCGAGGCTAAAATATATCTTTAAATGAACTATGGGTTCCTTGTTGATCTTTCTTCAATTTTTTTTGTTTGAATTCATCATAATTAGGTATTAACATAACCTTGTTTGAACTATGGGTTCCATGTATACAAGATAATTTGAAGAAATTATCCCCCTTTGTTGACCTCTAAGCCGAAACTTAGCATGAAAAAAAGGGGTGATATTTTTCCTTGATTGTCTTAATTCTATACTTGTCTCATAATTTAAATGTTCTCATTAACATGATTCTAGTATCAAATTAATTACAATTCAAGCAACCAATCTCATAAACCCTCATTTCCTTCATGCACATTTCATGCCTTACAACTCAAAAAAATCAATAAAATGTTTTAATTGATCCAAAAGCAAAAGTTGTTACCTATGTGAAGTAATCAGGAAGAAAAAATAAAGAGGAAAAGTTTGATTTATTCTCCTCCTTTCCTTCTCCCTCAAACCCTCCAATTCATCTCCTTCTCCTGAGCTTTAAATTCCCTCAAATTATATAAATAACCTTTCTAGATTACCCAAACACTCATTTTAACCCTTTAATATAATTGTTTCCATGTGATTTTTGGGAAGAGTTTTGAAGAAATTAGAAAAAATCTCCTTTTCTTTTTAGTAATATAGTCAGCTGCACTTGGCTTCCTTGGGAAGCCAAGTGAGCTATTTATTTTAATTCCAAAGTCCCTGTAATTCTACAATGTCACTAGAATTTAATATTTAATATTAAATAGATCAAACAAGAACCTTATTCAAAACTTTATTATTTAAATTTTTTTTAGATAGTCTATCTCTTTAAAAAATTTATAACTTCTTAAATAAATTTAAAAACTTGTGTAATTAGGCAAGGAAACCCAAAAATAAAGCTAAAGTAATAAATATTCTAAACAAATTAAGGAAAAAAAAAGTTTTAAACTACATATAAAAAAAATCATAAATTAACCAATAATTTCTAAACGTTCGGAAAGCATTCTTAATCTTCAATTGCATTGAAATTTTAACTTTATATGAAATAGAGTTTTTAAAATCTTCTAAATAAATTTTAATTTTAATTTTATTTTATTTTATACATGTTGGGTAAGCCAAACCATCTTTATCTTTATAGTTTATAGTAATAAATGCACCCTTACTAATTAGTATAACTCCATCTAGTATTTATACTCTTCGATGAGAAACCGATTTTTTTACATAGAAAAATATATTATTT
>Ga0325411_1001905_pt1 | contig 23390 bp, 10 predicted proteins | sample PopdelMetagenome_13_FD_206181 | JGI IMG/M metagenome (GOLD analysis project Ga0325411, IMG submission 206181) | Populus deltoides microbial communities from Bellville, Georgia, United States - Xylem-PdIQD-R4 | ecosystem: Host-associated > Plants > Phyllosphere > Stem > Wood/Secondary xylem... | reverse complement strand
TTGGATTTTGAGAACTTGAAATAAAATGTTCAAGTGTTAATTTAAAAATGAAAATAATAGAAATGGTCGCAAAAAAAAAAAACAGAAACACGAATACAAATTAAATGAAAGTGATGTATAAGGAAAGACGGGTTCTAGAATATAATTCAATAAAATTCAAAATAGGTCATCTTAAATTTGGTATAAGCAGGTGATGGAATCTAGAAAATATCACTCGGTGAACATAAAAGGTACAATGTAAACCTCTAGCTGGGAAATTGATAAACTAGTGCTAAATATATAGAATGCTTATAAATTCATAGGGAAAATAGCTAGAAAAATATTTGAGAATTTTCAAATAAGTTAATGTATAGGTTTATGCGCGAATAACCTTAACTGCCGGTATAAACCTAGCGTACAATTGCATAGTTTTTAACCTGAAAGGGGAAAAAGTTGAGGAGAATTTGTAGTATAAATAGGGATGAACGTTTTTGATGAATTATTTGAAAAATCTTGAAGATTTAAGTAGATAAAATAGTACAAAAATTCAGATTTTGGTGTAAAAATAAGTATTGGCCAGGTTTACGATATTGAGCATAACTTTCAATCTGACTGTCAGATCTAGCTGAAATTTACATGGAGCCTCTTGACACATAGTTATACCTATGGTTAAAATTCCATAGCAATCAATGTTTAGGAAAGCCTCACAAGAATAACAATAGATTAGACAAATTCATGGGCTCATTAAAGGCGAAATGGTATTTTGGCAGCAAAACCCAGCTCTCCTTCCCTTGAAACTGATAGGGATCTACTAAAAAAAAAGATAATAGGGGATAAATAAAGAGAGAAAGGCTTAATGAACACCAAAATCCAAGGAGAAATCATAGGAATTGAGAGATTAAAGTGAGTGTAAGCAAATCCAATTAGAGAATATCATTTAGAGGGTTTGGGAGAGGAAAATATGAGAGAGATAGTGATGGCAAGAGAGAGAAATAAGGGATTGACGAAGGTTAAAGAAGAGGAGTGAAGAAAAGCCGAGAGGCTAACATTCGAAGTCAATTTTATCATTTGGTAAAGGGTTTCAAACCTATTTATACAAGTTTTAACGAAAAGAAATGATGTTAATGCATGATTCTTTGATTTTCAGTTGGGGTTCTTAGAAGTAAAATCTTTTTAGCAATGCGGTTCAGAAATAGTTCTCTCAACATTCCTTTTGAGTCTACACATATAGTTTAGAATAACAACACACTCGTCAAGAGCAAGCTCAATGTCATAATTAGCTTTTATGGTAAAAGCTTCTCCCACGTTCTTTTTTTACCTTGGTTGGATGCCTTTTGATACTTCATGTAATTGCATGATAAAAAAGAATTGAATTTAAACAACCAATCAATCACCATGGGAAAGATTCTCATTTAATTCACTTTGAATAAGTTTTGTTTTATATGCATGAATGAGATTGGCAGGAATAACTTTCAGTCATGCTAATTAGTCACCGGAAAAACCCATCACTATAACAATCCAAAATTCACTAAGAAGTTCCAGCACCATGTCATACCTGTTCAACAACTCTAAACAAATTGAGTAGTCCCTTTTTATCTTCCTTTTTTTCTTATGAACTCCACCATAAACCACTGAACACATCAATCACATACATCAACTAAGCAAATCCATTCTTCCTCACTAACATTGCTAACTAATCAATATCTTAGTTTTCTTGTTGGAAATTTGAGTTTAGATTAAGAGGTTGGTGTTTAGGCTTTTTTTTAATTTAATAACAAACTTGTAATATTTAATATAAGAGCTCTTTAGTAATTAAATGGAAAATAATGACAATCCTATAAATAATAAATAATTTTGGTTGGTTTGTTTTAGAAGGATGCAAGAAGTTATACATGTTATAAAATTTAGGAAGTAAACTATAATATTCCAAACTATAATGAGTCAGTGAAAAATGGATCATACTATAAGATATTAAAGGTAGTTTTCCTTCTTCTTTTTTTTTTGACAAAATAGCAAATAGTAAAAACGATTCCAGTTGTCTTCTTGTTTGAAATCAACATAAGATTTTAAGAAAATAAAAATTAAATCCTCCATTATAATCTATATGAATTGTGTTCTAGAATAATAAGTTTTATTAATTAAATTTCTATAGCATTTCACAATTTTGAATATAATCTTTTATCTAAAACTGACACAAATCTTTAAAAGAATATATATGCTGACAAAATTTTTTAATGAAATATGGAGATGGGATACAACTGAGAATCCCAGATATCTTAAGATCCAAATCAAAAACTATTTATCTTGGATAGTTAATTTAGAGATTTTTTTGTGGCTATATTTGCAGGTTGTACCACTTCCTTTTCTTCGCAATTATGGTGGAGGTGTCATTCATCTCTGACCAATGAAGAATATCCAATACTGTAAAGTCATGGTCTGCTACTAGATTTCTCCCTTTTTAGTGTTCTTTTGGTTTTTCTTCTTTTTTCTCTCAGTTTCGTTTATATTTATGGGTGTCACGAGTGGCTATACTATTAGGGATGTTATGTGAAAGCTTATGGTGGTTGGAATGGTGGTGTGGTGGTCGGAATCACGCAAGAGAGGTGCAGAGCGTGGCTAGGTTTCTTGGTTTTGTTTTGGGTTTTGGTGAGAGAGGGAGTGGGTACTTTTTTTCTCTCTAAATTTCAACCCTCTCTCTCTCTCTCTCTATTTTATTCTTTAATGATATCTAGGGTTAAGGTGAAAAATATAAGCCTTTTCTTAAAAGAGATAAGGTTCAATTTATACTACTCCCCTTGTTTTACATTTTAGCCAATTGTTTATTTTTCTCCCTTTTAATTTTACATTTTCTCATATTTTGCATTTTGTATTATTTTTCTTGAAAAATATATCTTAACATCAATTCGATAAGAAAATTAATCAAGAACCATGCAATAGATGAGTTAATGGTCGAAATGCATCTAAATTAACATGTTTTTGGGTTTTCTTCTTTTTCAAGTTTCTTTTTTGTATTTTTAAATTTTGAATTTTTTCAAAAAGATGTTTGGAATTATGAAATGAACGCAAATGCATTAGAAACATATATATATTAATTTTGATTTTTTTAAAGAGGAAAAATATTAGAAAATCATAAAATGAATGTGTGATCGACTAAAATGCATCGAAAACACTTTTTTTGAAATATATTTTGAAAAAGGAGTCAAAATTATGTTATGTCAAAATTACTATAGGGGATTACAATTTTAAAATTAGAAAAAATCAAGTTGGAACTTGATTAAATAAATTTCTAAAATTATTCTGAAATAATATATGTAAAGTTATTTAAGAGGCAAATTGATATTTTATCATTTATAAGGTTATTAGGTTTTTTCTATAAATAAAATGTTATGCCTTATATATTCATGTGTGAGTTGTGTAAGCTATAACAAAATATACAATACAATGAAACACAAAAAAAAAAAAGTTGTCACTTAAAGGCATCACAATCCCTCTCAATTTAAGATATTTCTCGCTTGTAGTTTTTGTGGATTGTTGTTAGATGCCAGACACTTAGACAATTTATGGTTTGTGACAATTTAGTCTTGAAAAAGTTGATCAAACCTAAAAAAAAGATTTAATCTTTGCCAAATTCTAAACAACCCTAAATTATCAAATATGATCTTTGGGACTTCTAAAAAAAATTTAAATTATCATTTTTGCTACGTCCAAGACTTTCAGAAAACCCAACATGATGGAAGTTATAATATTTTGTTCTCTATTTTTGGAAATGAGGGTGTTTTCATCTAGTTACACTCATTTCTTCTAGTTAAATATGATTTTTTGATGCCTATTTCACTTTGAAAAGAGTTTAGTCGAGAAGAGTATATAGTCATTCTTATAAAAAAATAGTTATAAAATCAACTAATACGGGTCTCAATGATAATAGGTTCGAGTAGATTTTTCATGTTCTGCATTTCCTCATTAAACTTCTAGTGCTCTCATCTTCTCATTGTGTTATGATGGAGAGCTTAGTTATGCTCTTTTTAGATGATATGTTTATGCTAAAATGGGTGATAAGTTTGAGGTAGAGATCATAAAAATTAAGGATAGAGCCAAACCCGAGCATATCCGTGAAACATTATTTGAAGGACTTTACATTTAACATCATTGTCTTGGGTTATAAGATTCAAGATGATTTATACATTTTAGATGTTTTTATAGGTACATAAGGCTATCATAGTTTCTAAGTTGGTCTTGACATATATGTAGTAAGCTTATAACATTTGGTCATTAAAAACACTTAATTGATTATCTAGCCAACAAAAATAACAACAGTTTCAATCGCTTACTTTAAATAACTAATTTTATATTAATAAGTCCCAACATATTTTAGGATAAAACAACTTGCATACATTTAAAAGCAAATAGTACATCTTAGATTACGATGGAGACAACAAATAAAGTAACACCGACTTTGTCATGGAATTAAATAAAACTAGTGTGTCTTTATGACTAATTTCTTCCAATAAAGTTAAAGGAATATCCTTCTTCAAGATGAAATACAATAGGAAAGGCTTTAAACAACGTAAAAAAAACAAATCAAATTTGACACACTGAAGCACATTCAGTGTCAACTCAATGACAATAATAAGCACAAAATGTCTGCGATTAAGGCCCATGTCTAAGCAACACAACCTTGGCCATGACAGCATCCTAACGATGAAGAGCTCGGTTTTTTTTTTTGTGTTTCAAAAGGGTTTTGAAATTTTTTTCTTTGCATCAAATTAATTTGTTTTTAGTTTTTTCAGATTGTTTTAATGTACTGATGTCAAAAATATTTTTTTAAAAAAATTATTTTGATATATTTCTGAGCGAAAAACACTTTAAAAAGCAATCACTATCTCACTCTCAAACATATATATATAGCCTTGGTGCCTGCTCTTTGCTATGAACTGAACTTTTTTTTGCACAAAAAATAATGTTTAGATGCCAAAATAAGGTAAAAAAAAAAAGTCTTAGTCCATTTAAGTTAGGATGACAAATCTGTAACCATGATAATCAGGACTAAGCTAGCTTAGAATATCTCATCAAACCCCCGGTCCAAAACATAAAATTGAAATAATATGATAAATAAAAGAGGATTATAAAGCTTTTTTTTTTTTAAAAAAAAAGTTGTTGATTTTCCAAACTCGTGACCAGAGTCATTAGACCTGAATCACCTAATCTAGAAGAATCATGAAGTTAAATTCTTAATTAATGAATAAAATTAAAAAAAAAATAATTATACAAAGAAATAAAAAAAAAAAACAATTAAATGTCTTTTGATATCATATTCAGTTCCTCCTCGTGAGTGATAAAATTTTATTCAAAGTGAGTAAATGTGTATCCTCAGAGTATTAGGTTATTTGTATTTATGTCTTTTTGGTTTTGTACATAAATTATCATTTGTTTGAATAAACTGTATCCACTCCATATTCTACCCACAACTTCTAGAGAGTCTGACTGGTCCAAAATCCATTCAAGAGAGGAGGACCAAACAGTTAGCCCAAGAGGAATTTCTAGCCATTTTATTTTCCAGGCTGAGAAAATATTTTAGTCGGCCCAAAGAAAACTCCTTGCAGCGACAAAATTGACAAGCATGCCCACACCCCTGAGAAACCCTAGAGCCAGGAGGAGAAACTGAGAGGAGGAGAAAGAAGAATCAATAAACAGAAAAGGCCAAGGCAGTTTCAAATGGCACTTCTCGCGTCTTCAACATTGCCCTCAAGTCCACAATATCAGGCATCCTTTCTTTGCACTGTATTTTTACTCCTACTCATTATGCTATCTATGTGGGTCAATGGTTTTGCCGTTCAAATGTCAATAGCCATGGGAGAAAAAGGAATTAATTGTTGCTGTTAGTGATCTATGTAATTACAGTTTTACTAGTAAATTTGGAGTTTAATTGTGTTGGACCTTTGTTTATGGCGTAATAGAGGCAGGCTACGGTCGTTATGTGAAGAAAAAAAAAATTGAAAAATGAAAACCGTGATTGAAAATGTACAGATAAGAAATTGAGGCATGTTTTTTTCTCCAGATTTTGGTCGGAGTAATGAACCTGGCTTGCCTTGTAGTGTGACTGGCCCAGGTTGATTCAACACCACTATGAAGAAAAATGTTGAATTTGTGATTTTGAACGGTGTGCAAATGGGGTCTAATCGAAATTCTTCAATTTAAATGAAACAGTCTTCAATCTGCACATATGCATGCATCTTTTTCTTCTTTAAAACCTTTCATGGTGGAATTATGAGTTGTTGTAGTATCCAGAAAATTTGTGCATGGCATGATCTTTGGCCCTTTTTACAGATTAAAGTGTTGAGGAAAAAACCCTGTCGATTACGTTGGTGCTTACTGTCACATGCACCTCACCAAATCTCTCCAACATGTTCGATGAAAGTCACAAAGGCCCATTTTGGTGAACCAAGTAAGGTCAAGCTGCAATTGAATATTGTCAAGGAGAGGTTGTGGCATGCCATCCCCGACTCCGCAAAGGAATTTCCCTGGAGAAAAGCTGAGGATTTGCTGCTTAAGCGATTACTGCTAGTTGGACAGAAGGCATTCAAGTGGTCCCTTGTAATACTTTTCTTGCTTAGTTTTCTAGCCGATGTTATGTATTCCATCTCTAGAAACCGGGAATTGATGATTCCTTTCGGTCTTCTTGCTGGCTGCTTGATGATGGACTTCTTGAAAGAGATATCAATGGAAGTCTTTCAAGCGCCAGAGGTAAATTCCACCTTGTGTTCTTTCCCTGTGTTTTTTCAGTTCGTTTTCAAGGATAAATGGATATACTTGTTGCTTTGTTTAAATGTTTTTTTGTTTTGCCTCTTGAACAGAAAAGAGGGCTGAACTTGCCGCTTCTGGGTATCAGCTGCTGCTTCATCCTTGTGAAGGTCATGTCAACATATTTTACGCCATTTCTTTTGCATGTTGCAAATGGTGGGTTGATGCAAGTTTTGTGGCTTTGGGGTGATTCACTGAAAGAAAACAGTCAATGTAATGAAGAGAATATCTCCGCTGGCCAAAATACTTAATTAGCCATGGCTGCAGAGGAATAAACAAGGTCCAGTTCATGAACAGGATATTTGGTTCCCAGTTGTATCCTCAGAGCTATGCATGCAAATAGTTAGCTTGTTCTGCACGTGACATTGCTTTATAATGTGCTACCTGGCATGTTCCATAGACAGTATGTTGTTGTCAGTTTCACGAAAAACATCGGGTTATATTTTATAGCATAGACCCAGGAAAATGTGGGATCACCTAAAATGACATGGAGAGATGGTCTTGTACAGATCTTCTAGAGTAAACTTTAATCCGTTACTGATTGTGAACGGAAGTTCAGGTAGCAGATGCCCAACTTTGTACAACCATTGAAGTGCTGTTTCAAATTCTCGCATGCCAAAACATTGCCGGTTAATTCTACGTTACACATGACATGATACAAGTATACAACAGTCACAGCATAGTAAGAAACCTCCAGAGGCTGTGATTTTGAACCTCGTCAATTATCATATCCTGTTGTTTATACTCTGATGGGACAGAGAACATCGGGAAAGAAGAAGGGCAGCCAAGAAAGTGGAGAGAAACCAATCAATGGTCCACGTCTGCAACTGAAAAATAGTCCTTGGCAACGGGTCACCGTTTAAAGTACAAATAAGGCAGGCTTTTCCACTATTCACTTCTACTTTACATTCAGTGGCGTACATGAACTGCAGATCCTGAAGATGGAAAGACTCGATGCTATATACCTATAGAGTGCAACATTTTCCAGCCGGACGTCCTGTATCTTATGTACAGATTCTAAATGGCAGTTAATGGAAGGAATTGTAAAGCCACACTTGTTGGCGAGAGATTTATATATGTTATATAGGAATTTGCAGGTATAGTTACAGTAGAACACAAACAACAGAATAACTTATCCTATCTATCTTGCTATATTATATCCTACCATTAAGGAGGATAACATGATGTGATGCATTTCTTATCATCCGCCAGCAAGCTGATTGTGGGATACGAACACAAAGCTTGGAGCAAAAGAACGTGAATAATGATTGAGAGAGACTATTAGTGAAAATGTCAGCAATTTGCAAGAGAAATGGCATAAATTGGGGCTGTATAATCCCTGATGTTGCTAGGTCACGAATAAAGTGGTAGTCAAGAGCGATGTATTTTGACCTTTTGTGAGAAACTGAATTGAGAGTAAAAAAAATCACAATCTTATCACAGAGGAGTAATGACTTGTGTGATAAGGAAACGGTAAGGTCACAAAGAAAATGAGTTATCCAAACAACTTCAGAAGTTGTGTGAGCCAAGACGCGATGCTCAGATTCATAACTAGAATGAGAAACAGTAGGTTGTTTCTTAGCACTCCACGAGATGAGATTGTCACTCAAAAATATTGCGTAACTAGAGGTGGATCGACATGTGTCAGGGTAACCAACCCAATTAGTTTCAGAGTAGGCAGTGAGACTAGTGGGTGAAGGAGAGAAGGAGAGATCATAATGAAAAGTGCCTTTGACATACTGAAGGATACGTTTGAAGGCTTGAAAGTGAGGCACCATGGGAGATTGCATATACCATAGTTATTAAACCCAGCCCGGGGGTTGACCTTGCCAAGGGGCCGGGTCCCGGGTTTCAGGGGTCAACCCGGGTCAACTCGGGTCAACCCGGATTAACCCGAAAAAATTAAAAAAAATAAAGTTTTAATATTTCATATGAAAAAATCCATGTAAATATAGATTATACATATTATGAAGTTTAAAAGAATATTTTAAAAAGTTTTTTATTCCACATTAAAAAGATATTATGTTAAGCTTTTAAGTTAAAGTATTTAAACTAAAAAAGTTTTTTATCTCACATTGAAAAAACATAACTTTTTCCTTGGAAACATGGAGTATATATATAAAAGGGCTTCAAATCCCATATTGAAAAGATACTATGTTATCCTTTTAAGTTGAAGTATTTAAACCAAAAGGTTTTTTTATCCCACATTGAAAAAACATGGTTTTTTTTCATGGGAACATAGTGTATATATATGAAAGGGTTTCAAACCCCACATTGAAAAGATACTATGTTATCATTTTAAGTTGAAGTATTTAAACCAAAAGGTTTTTTATCCTACATTGAAAAAATATGGTTTTTTTTTCATGGGAACATAGTATATATATATGAAAGGGCTTCAAATCCCACATTGAAAAAATATTATGTGATCCTTTTAAGTTGAAGAATTTAAACCAAAAAGTTTTTTATCCCACATTGAAAAAACATGACTTTTTTCTTGGGAACATAGAGTATATATACTAATGTGTTTCAAATCCCACATTTGAAAAAAAAACCGGGTCTCGTTCGGGTTCGTCCGGGTCCCGGGTCGACCCATCAGGTCGCTTGGGTTTGGCCGGGTTGTTGCCACAGCCGGTCTTTTGTTAAACCTGGACCGGTCCAGCCACCGGGTCGACTGGGTTCTAGGTCGACCCGCTGGGCCGGGCCGGGTTTAATAACTATGGCATATACTAACTTATAGAATTGACAATATAAGTAAGATCAAGACGATTGATAGTTAAATATTGCAAATCACCCACCATGGAACAAAACAGTGTGGGATTAGTAAAGGCATCATCATCGCTGGATAATTGTTGTGAGACAACCATGAGAGTCATCGTTGGCTTGCAATCAAGCAGCTTAGCATGAGTAAGGATACCATGGGCTCTCTTGCTGATGAAATAAATAAAATTCACTGGTTTCTTCATGACCTAGGCTTTGAGTTTGCAAACTTCTTTTAACTATTCAACTATCCTTTTCTCCTCTACCTACCTTTCAAGATCTGTCTCTAAGGCTGAAAGTTCTGAAATCTTTCAAAAGTCACTTGAAACACCTGCTCTCACATCTGCTACCTTTGCTGTCACTAAAGGCAACTTCTATCCAACACGAAATGAAGGTTTTCGTAAGTTTCATGACAGGGAAGGAGGATCCTTCATTCTTGGATATGGCAAGGGTTGTGGTAATTCTTATTCACCCCGCTGTTAGATATGCCATAACATTGGACATACAACTGCACACTATCCTGATCGCTATGCAAAGGCTGCTACCCTTGCCAACATTGCTGAATCCTTCTCTCACTACTCTTTACTTGACACAACAGTTGATTGGTATATTGATACTAGAGCTGCTGGTGCACATATGATGTCAGACTCCTCTTAACTGGACAAGGTTCAATCTTATAATGGTAAGGATTGTGTAATAGTAGGCAATGAAGCTTCTTTGTCGATTACTCATGTTGGTACTTTTTCCCCTTCTCCAAACATTAAACTTTTGGATGTTTTAGTTGTTCCTCGGCTCAAAAAAATTTATTATCTATTAGCAAATTAACTTCTGATTATCCCTTATCTATTACTTTCATTGATACATTGTTTCTCACATAGAATCGCAATACAAGAAAGGTGGTGGCACCCAGTCGTCGTCGTCGTAAAGATGGTCTTTATGTGCTAGATTATAGTCAATCCGCATTTGTTTCTTCTCTTAAAAATAATTCTTTGCGTGCCTTTTATGATTTCTAGCATGCACGTTTAGGTCATGTTTCACATTCTAATATTTCATTATTAAATAAGAAAGGGTTATCGTGCTCTTACTTTTTTATTGTCCTCTTACTTTTTTATTGTCCACTCCCAACTTGTATGTTGCTTGTCAGACTGCTAAAAGTCATAATCTACCTTTTAATGCTAATGTTCAACGTGCTTCCCATGTCTTGAACCTTATTCACTGTGATATATGGGGCCCTGCTCCTATTATGTCTTCATCTAATTTTTGTTATTACATTAAATTTATCGATGATCACTCACATTTCATATGGTTTTATCCCATGACATTAAAATCTCAAGCCTTTATGATTTTTAAGCAATTTCAAACTCTTGTTAAGGTTCAGTTCTCATGCAAAAATAAAAATTTTCAAAGCGATGGGGGAGCTGAATTTACGAGCAATCACTCTCAATCCCATCTTCTTGATTCCAACATTCGTCACCAAATGTCTTGTCCCTACACTCCCCAGAATGGTCGCGCTGAATGTTGAATACAGGTTGAATTCTGAATCACTATAGTTGTTAGAAGGGGATTGCCTAAGATTGAATGATAGTAAATTACCACCTATCAGAAATGTGAGTTGCTCCGGAAATGACTTAAAGAAGCTCATTTCGTATATGAAAAGCATCCGTGAGGATGGGTTTTTGAAGAAATATAGGAGGAAAGTGGAAATCACAAAGTTGTCTGTGCATAATTCTGCAATTAAAGCCTTGATGTATTTTTGGGACCCCGAGTATCGGTGCTTCACTTTTAGGAATATAGACATTTGTCCTAGTCCAATCATCACAAACTTTATTTCACATCATCATATCTCAAGAAACAACTTTTCCAATCAATAAATGAATACAAGAAATATTAGAAGTTAGATTCATACATTCCAAATCTTCATGTACTGAAACGCACACGTAACATTATAAAAGTCTAATAACAAGTTCTTATCGTAAGTGATGCAAAAGAATAGTTCTTGACATTATTTATATGCTAAATTTTCCTTACAAAAGGATTGATATATCAAAATTACATATTTATTAATTACCAAAATTAAATCCTAGACATCTACTCATTATGATCATGGTTGTAAAGTACTTGAAATTAATTTAACATTAAGTATAAATTTAAAACATGAAATTAACATATAAACAATAAGGCAACTCTCAAGATATATTATAAACTCAACTTGTCTTTCAATTATCTTTATAATCTTTTCTAAGGTATATGATATTTGTTTTCTAGACGTTTTCCAATTATTGTCATTAGTCATTACTAGTGTAATTCTCTTAATTTCACTCCCTATTTATTAGGCATTAACTTCATCATTTGTTAACTTGTTCTACTGCTCATTAGTGGATACCATTTTCATTACAGAATAACTAGTTCAATAACCCATCACTAGGTAAAAGCTCCATTTTAGGATAGCTAGTTTCATTGTTCATTATTGGGTATTAGTTCCATTATCAGATAACTAGGTCTACTATCCATTACCAAACACTAGCTCCATTACAAGATAACCAGTTCATTGCTCATCACTGAGCACTAGCTTTATTACTGGATAGAGGTCCACTGTCTATTACCAGGCACCAACTCCATTACAGGATAACTAGTTTCATTGCCCATTACTAGGCATTGGCTCCATAACAAGATAACTAGTTCCACTCTAATTATATTGGAGAAGAAATATACCACATCTATTAAAACCATAACCACTTGATTTAACATAAAAGAATTATCGAAGTGTCAAGCACCTACTCGGGCTTGTGTCATGGTGTTATCCTTTGATGTTGTCCTAAACCGTCAGTCGTCTTATTCCAATAAGAAACATTATCATCATTACAACATGAACACCATTAGAAACTCATATTCAAATTTTCATTTGAAATAATATTAGTTCTCTATTAGTATAAAGGTTGACTGATTCACCTTGGCATAACCAAACAGTTGACTGATTATTACTTGAGTTTCATTGGTGTCCCTAATCGTCGATCGATTCAATTGACTAAATTAGATAGTAGCCAATTTCAATGTTCCTCCTATCAACCGATCATCCAAATCATTTAGCAATCTTAACCGGTTGACCAATTTGTGCAATTCATCAGATATCAAATTAAGTTGCAATTTCTTTTCTTTTGTAAAGTTCATAATTAAACCATTACCCATCATATCTCATGCTTAAAAATATAATTCAAACATCATATCATTAACTTAAATAATCATCCATTCAAAGTCAAATTTCCATCATGTATATTTCAACTAAAATGTAACATTTCACAATCTAAACACAACCAAGCTTGAAACAAAGTTCTCACCTCTTAAACACATGAAATTTAGAGGAAAAATATGGCAAAAACAAGTATTCTACTTCCTATAATTTTTTCCTCCCAACCTGTCACTTGTGTTCTTCAATTTCCAAGAAATCTCTAATTATTTGCTCAATTTCATCCTTAACCCCTTTTTTGATCCCTAATCACTCTTGTTCAGTGTTTAAATGGGTGAGTTTATGGTGGAAATCAAATAAAGATTAAAAAAAACTCTCTTCGAGAGTGTTTGAAATTGCGATATCAGTTGTTTTTCAAAGTGTTTTTCGCTAGGAAATGCATCTAAATATTTTTTTTATTTTTCAAATAATTATTTTTGATATTATCACATCATAACGATCCAAAAACACAAAAAATATTTTTAAGCAAAAAAAAATTCTAAAATGGCGTTTCTACCGTAAAAACAAACAAGGTCTTCCTTTTTCTTGCACACAGTGCTTAACCATGACTGGTTTCCAAGAGATGCCATTCACAATTTAAATCCTCTCATTTTGTTTTATTATACTATTACCCTAAACTTTTCATAATTACAACTTGGCCCCACTTAAAATTTTATGTTTTCTATTTTCCTAAATGTCCATTTTAAATTTGTTCTATTCTCACTATTTTTTTTTTTATCAAACTTTAACATATCACTAACTTGAAAAAAAATCAATATGAGGGTTTACACGTGAAGTCCATGCTCCTGTTCTAGACTGTAATCTGACTGTGGTAGTATCTCTTGTCAGCACAGGATAATTTCATCACCATAATTTTATTACAACCTTTGGATCCACACCTGGATCCCCATAATAATACCTTTCTATTATCTAAGCGCGCGCGCACACACACATATATGGGAGATTAGGTATGGAACCCATGGTTCCTTTAATGCAATGTTCGACAAAAAAACATTGGAAAAGGATAATGAAATTGATTTAATCTTAGGTGAGGTTATGTTAAGCTTGTGAAAGTGAGTTTAATTGTAATGATTTAGTGGTATAGGATTTGAAGGAAGCCCTTGATTCCCTTTAAATATAGTTCGACCAAAATGGCCATAAAAAAAGGAAGGATATTAATATGAATTGTTTATGTAATTATCATATAAATATGTTTTTGAAACTAATTTTATTAAGTTGATGATGAAACATAAATAAAAGGAGAATTGAAAAAGGCAACCATGAGCAATTTTAATGGTCATTCAACCAAGGTAGAAAATTAAATGGGGGATTAGGTATGTTAATTTGGTTTGCCATGGTGAATATAGGTGTGTGTCTACACACACACACACACCTATATTCATAAAAACACACAATCCATTTCAATCCATGTCAAAGCCTCAAGTTAAGCTTGGATTGGATTTCCATACCTCTTAAACACAAAAAAATTTATGAAGAAGATGACAAGAATAACAAGTTTTCCATTCACCTCTTTCTCCCCTTCTTCTCCCTTAAAAATCACGCTCTCAAGCTATAAACACCCTAGAAACTCTTCAATATCTTAGCTTAGATCTCCTTCCAACACCTTTTCATCCTTTAATCTAAGTGTTTAGATGAGATTTTTGGAACAATTATGAAGAAAATTTGAGAAACCCTCTTTGTCTCTTGGCCAGCCACACTTGGCTTATTAAGAAAGCCAAGTATGATATTTATACTAGTCAATATCTAACAAATTATGATACTACCCCTCCTATATAATTTGGGTGTTTTTCATTTAACAAGGTATCATGTCTCATCAACCTTCTAAAATTAATCCATTTTATCATCAAGTTAAAGTTTTTTTTAACCGAACATTTACAATTCTATCCCTCTCTATATATAAAATGTTGATTTTATATTTTAAAATTAAAAACCAAATTAAATTAATAATATAATTAATTTTTCTAATTGGATTAGGATTGAATTAAAGTATTTAATTCATGATTTTTACTTTTATGCAATCCTAATTGGATTAGGATTGAAATAAATTCTTTAATTAAAATATTTTAGAAAAAATATTTTTCTAAATAAAGAGAGTTTTTAAGCCAAAAAGTTTTATTTCATTAATCATAAAATAGTTTAGGATGTTAATAAGAATTTTAATATGATTAATTTTTTATTAAATTTTGAAAACTGTTTTTTCAAGAAAATTGTATTTAATAAAATTTATTGAGTTTGGAGAATCATCAAATTGGATTTGATTTAATATTTCTAAGTGTTAGAAATATTATCTTAAAATTTCACATAAAGCCAATAATTAGAATTAGAGCATGCAATATATTTATTTATGCATCTTAATGTGTTATGGATGGTTATGAACAATTAAAGACCAATGTGATTGTGTTTCTATGGTTGAATGGTTGTAATATTAAATAGGACATGTGTGTCCCATCTTTTATCTATTTTTCTTCTAGGTTGTAAAAGTATTTTCTCATCTAATTCCTCTCGAACATAACTCGATGTTTCTTATTTAATTATGTAAATGTAATGTAATTTAAAAATATAGAAATTTAGATAGAAAAAAATATTTTGTAATCCAAGGTGAAGAAAGAACGACACAAAAGGCTACAACTATGGTGCTTATAAGGGATTTGTAAAGATTTGTAGCAACTACCTAGATTTTGACCACCTAATTACCTTTGATGGCTTGAGTAAACTAGTTTTGATATACCCATAATCATCCAATTAGAATGACATGCTAGAGGTGTATATTTATACATAATTGTTATGCTTGATATATCACTAATGCTAGGGAATGAGACTTAATTAAGATAATAAATCTCTCTTAAATATATTAAGCACATGTTGAGAAAATGATTTGTTTTCTTTTGATTTTATATGCATAAAACTACAATTCTATTCATATATAATTTATTGAGCTACTCAAGGTTATTGTTAATCGAATATGTTTAATGCTATAAAATTATATTCTACTTAAATAACTTATATGATTTGGATGAGTTACTTATGATCATATAAGAATAGAGGTAATAATTAGAAAAAATATATATGATATTTTTAGACAAAGAGTTGTTATCTAACTAATCTACAAATTACATAAAAATTTAATTAATAAGTTATGTTATCTACTTAATTTAATTTATTTTAATTTGTTGAGTTACTTAAGATCACATAAATTAAATGAGATCTTAGTCCACTAAGAGATCTAAATGAGATTTCTTGAAGTAATAGTGAGAGCTTTTAATTTAAAAGAAAATAGTGGGAGATTAAATTATGATTAAAGACTTTATCTAAATTTGGTTATAAATATTTATGCATGAAATCAATATTCGCTATCTTTACATGAATAGGTTGATAGATTACCATGAGTAAAAATAAATATATCCCTACATAGCATACTTATTGCAAATAAATTAACGGAACTAAACTTCTTAGACTAGTATCGAAATGTGAGAATTGATCTTGAACAAGAGAGAATGTAATATGTTTTTGAAAATTTTATTCCTCTTGTCCTTGATGAGGACACTGATAACAAAGTTAGGGCTGGTTATCAACGTTATATTGATAATGATGAATAGGTTATATGTATGACGTTAGCCAACATGTCACTTGAACTTCAAATATAACATAAGAATATGGATGTCTATTTAATACTATTCATGTCAAAGAGTTGTTTGATGCACTAAAAGGTATGAAACCTCTAACAAATTATTCCCTTGTAAGATGACAAAGAGTTCCTCAGTGAACACCCATGTGTTGAGGGTGATTGATTATATTTAGAAATCATGTCAATTAGGATTTGTCATGGATCATGAATTAAACATTGACTTGGTTTTGCAGTCTAAGCATAGAAGCCCACTTGGGGCATGAAGAATGACAAGGGTAATTTTCATTATTGCAGCATGGAAAGCCATTATTATAGAAGAAACTACAAAGATTATCTTGCAACCATGAAAGCTAAGAAGCTTATTAAGGCTTCCATTTCAATATGTTTATTTATTGAATAAAAGAAAAATAGACCTATATGTAGGAAATAGAGTAATGGTTTGCATTAACTTTGCTAAAAAGGCTGATATAAGAACTTGATAATTTTTATTTTGTTCTAGCACTTTTTAAAAGCATTGTATCCATTTATGAATGGATTTAAATTTATTATTAAGGGAAAATTTTGTTCCTTTTATAATAATGTTATTTATTTTGAATCTGGTACTTATACAAATGATTTGTATATACTTGATCTTAAAATTTCCAGGTTTAGTATAAATAGCAAGAAGCACATATTAGATAATCAATATCCATATTATTTATGGCATTGTAGATCAAGTCATATTAATGAAATAAGAATCAATAAGTTATATAAAGAAGGATATTTGGTCCTTTTGATTATGAATTATATGAAACTTGTAAAGCTTGTTTTTTTGAGTAAATGACCAAATCCCCATTATTAAAAGAGTGAAAGATCTAATGAATTGTTAGATCTAATATATACATATTTATATGGATCAATAATGATTCGTGCCATAGATGAATGTATATGTTTCATCATTAATGATCATAATGGATATGGTCATGTGTATTTGGTGAAAGTCTGAATCATTTAAAAGGTTAAAAGAATTCAAAAATGAAGTTAAAATACAAATAAGAAAGATTGTTAAGATACTTCGATCAAATTGAGGTGGCAAATATTTCAACCAAGATTTTCAAGATTATTTACAAGAGAGTGAGATTCTCTCATATTAAAAACCTCCAAGAATACGATAACATAATGAAGTTTCTAAAAGGAGAAATTACACCCTATTGAATATGGTGTAATCCATGATAAGCTATACAAACCTTCTACCTTCTTTCTAAGGCTATGCCTTATAAAGTACTACTTACTTTTTAAAAAGGATTCCATCAAATTATGTTGTTAAAATTTCATATGAAATATGGAATGGTTAAAGACCAATCTTATGATACTTAAATATTTGAGATGTGACGCTTATGTGAAGCATATTGTATCCAAAAAATTATGAGCTAAGTCGAATAAATGTAAGTTTATGAGATATCCAAAAAACATATATTAGATATTATTTATATCATCATATTGAGCAAAAATTTTTGTCTCAAAACATACTATTTATATAAAAAAAGAATTTGTTATCGAAAGAAGTAGTGAGAGGAAATAAAACTTGAAAAATTTCAAGAACCACAAATGAAACCTGAATCTGATGCACATTAGATGTTCAACCTAAAACTCAAGAAAAAAAGAACTTCATAGATATGATAGGACACATTATACACCAATGAGATATGAATTTCTCATGAAAGCTGAAAAATGACGAGTTATTCATACTTGATGAGCCTACTAATTATATGAAACCAATATCTAATATTGATTCTAAGAAATGGCTTAAAGCCATGAAATCTAAAAGGATTCTATATACCGATAAGGTATTGACTTTAGTTGATCCATCTGAACGGATAAAGCCTATTAGATGTATGTGGATCTTTAAGAGAAAGACTGGCATAGATACAATATATAAACATACAAAGCTAAAATAGTTACCAAAGGTTATAGACAAGGATAAATAGGTTGACTTTATGAAACCTTTTCATTTTTAACTATGTTAAATTCACAAGGATTTTACTTTCTATAGTTACATACCATGATTATGAGATTTGACAAATAGATGTCAAAACTATACTCCTGAATGAAAATTTTCAAGAAGATGTGTATGTGACACAACCTGAAAGTTTTGAATATAAGAAATTTGCTAATAAAGTATGCAAGCTATAAAAAATCATTTATAGACTTTAATTAAGCTTCAAGGAGTTGGTATATCCATTTTAATGAGATAATCAAACAATTTGATTTCATCAAAAATATGTTTGAGCTTTGTGTTTATAAAAAGGTTATTGTGAGTTGAGTCATTTTTCTAATATTATATATAGACAACATTTTATTAATAGGGAATTACATTTCTTTACTCTATTTAGTAAAGATATGGTTATCCAAGAATTTCTCCATGAAGAATATAAGAAAAGCAATCTATATACTGGGAATAAATATCTATAGAGATAGATAAAAAAAGGTTGTTTGGTTTGTCCCAATCTACGCACATAGACAAGATGCCAAAATAGTTTAGTATAGAAGAATCCAAAAGTGGATACTTACCTATTTCATAAAGGAAATGACTCTATATATACTTTAGATATCAGATCCATAATGTACGCGATACTATGTACAAGATCAGATGTATCTAATCTAGGTGAAGGTCATTAAAAGATATTAAAAAAACATTCTTCAGTACTTGAGAAGAACTAAAAATGTATTTTTGATCAATGAAGGAAATGAACTAGTATTCATGGTTATATAGATGCTAGTTTTCAATCAGTTATTAAAAAAAATAGAAAATCTAGCATAGTTATATTTTACTCTAAATAATGGTGCTGTGAGTTGGAAGAATTTTAAATAAGAGACTAAAGAAGACTCTATAACTAAATTTTAGTACACATTTGTAATTGAGAGAATAAAAAAGGTTGTTTGGATCAAGAAATTCATCACTAAACTAGGTGTGGTTCTTAGTATTATTGATCTAATAACCCTGCATTATGATAACAATGGAGCCATTGTATAAGCAAATGAATCAAGGTCTTATCAATGATTTAAAAATACACTTAGATAATTTCATTTGATTAGAAAATCATAGAAAGAAAAGATGTAAAGATACATCGAGTACCCACTGAAGAGAATCTTAGAGATCCTCTTATTAAGCCAATGTCCCAATAAAATCATTTTTGTCAAGTAGAGTGATATGATATTTGATACATGAGTAATTGACTTTAGTGCAAGTATTGTTAGTATATATGCCCTGTAACCAATCAGTTGGTTATACATGATATTGATTTTATTCATGTAAATATATTTAATTTTTAATAAAATTTTTATTTATCTTTAATATTTATCAAATATTTGATTAATGAATCTAGAGTAAAGTTAAAGTCATTGGGACAAAAATACTTTGTAAAGGAAATTATTAAGTTGTTATAATTATAAGATTCTTATTGCATCAACGTATTGTTCTTAAATATTCTTGGTCAATGCTATATTAAGAGTGGATATTGATTGAAGTCATTGAAATTAGTACATATTATGTTCTTTTCTTTACGAAAGGAAGCAATTATTCTCTTAAGCTGGTATGAGGGATACCTAGAACTAATATATAGGTGCTTGTTAGATGATATATACACTAAACCGACCTGTATGAGAATTTCATATGAAGAGATCACTTGTGTCTATGGAAAGACTCATGTGACGATTGTGTAAGTGATCCTTATACTTAAGACCACTATGTTATCTTATATATGGAATGTTATATTTCGATTCTGATATACCAATGATATTGAGTATAACATGAATTATATGAATGTATTTAAGTAATTAAAAGAGGTTTCATTATCCTAGGTGAATTAGAGAAAATGCTTTATCTATTCTCAAATAGTATTGATTGTAAATCCTTACACAATGTATTTCTTCAATCAATCAAGAGGAATACAGGTGGAATTTAATGTTGTCATCCATCTAGACCCTATGCCATTGCTGATGTTTTCCCTTACTAGGGTTGCAGTTGCCCAACATGGGAAAAATCTAGTTGAGATGTCTGGCCTAGATGTTTATGTCTTAGCTCCCTGTCTCCCCTTAGTTATGTAAACAATCCTAGTCTTGTAGGGTTTATTCTTATGTAATGTTTTTCATTTTATAAACTTTATTTTTATATTTCATTTCTTGTGTAGTCTGTATAGATCCAACGTCTATAGTAAAAATATCACGCAGGGTCTAAATCCTTAAAACTTTTTTTAAAAAAAGTTTGTATGGATCTAATGTTTATACTTAGAAGAATATATAGGCGAAAAATCCTTTAGAAAGTTAGTGTGGTTCCAACGCTTATATTAACGCCTCTACATAGAAAAAAATATAAAATTTCTAAGTTTGGCCATTAAAGTTTGAAGTTTGCCCAACCTTAGTAGGATTCACCCTTTCCCTTGAACTGAGAGCAAAACGAGGTTATGGGTATATCATTGCTTGGATGAATTCTTGATGACTTGGTGAGATGCCCCTAGGCATTTCATGAAGATTGGTATTATTGCATTAAGAAGATCAAGTAAAATACCTTGGAGAGTGTGGGCTATTACCCTAGGAATACCATGTCAATATTTTTCAAAACTAGTTATGCAATCGTACTAGGGAGACCGAGTCAATTCCATCCTTAGGAAGTTCGGGTCCATTTCCCCTAAAGGTATCATATCGATTCCTACCAAGTTGAGTTGTGCAATCGCATTAGGGAGACAAAGTCAATCCTATCCTTGGTGAGTTTAGGGCTATTTTCCTGGGATATCGTGTTAATCCCTTGAGGTGAGTTGTGCAATTGCACTAAGAAGACCGTGTTGATCCCTGTCAAAGTTAGTCATGCAATCACATTAGAAAGACCGAGTTAATCCCATCCTTCGTGAGTTTGGGGCTATTTTCCTTGATTGATTTCATGTAAATCTCATCTTTGAAGAATTGTGCAATTACACTAGGTAGACCATGTCAATTCATTCCAAGGTAAATTATGCAATCGCACTAAGGAGAATAAATCAATTCCTCCCTTGGTGAGTTTGCGGCTATTGCCTTGAATTGATTCCATGTCAATCACATCCTTCGAGAGTTGTGTAATTGTACTAAGAAAACTATATCAATCCCTTCCAAGGTAAATCATGTAATCACACTAGAGAGACCAAATTAATTCCTTCATTGGTGAGTTTGAGGCTATTGCCCTAGATTGATGTCATGTCAATCTCATCCTTGGAGAGTGGTGCAATTGCACTAGAGAGACCATGTCAATCCCTTCCATGGTAAATTGTACAATCACATTAAGGAGACTGAGTTAATCTCATGCTTGAAAGGTTAATGAGAGGTCCTTAGACATCAACTGGAGAAAATGAAAACATCATTACTTTGAATAAATAAGTTTTTTTATATAAAAAATTTACATTCTTAATCATTAACTATGATACATTTTTATTGCACTTTAAGGTATAATTAACTTAATGACCTGGGTATCCAACTTCTATTGAGATCATGGTCTCAGTTCTTTAGGTGAAGAGAATTTAGAGTTTCTCTAGTATATTTCTTCTAGGTAGTTGACTTGTTTCCCCTTGGATAGTTTCTAAAAAGACTTCACATGTTTTACGGCTTGAACCGATATTTTATTTGTACTTGTTGAAAACTTTTAAGCTCTCGAGGTTTTAACAACATTCATGAAGTTAGCAAAAAATGTGGCCTGGATTTGTTTGTCTCACCAAGTCCCCAGGTAAATAGGAGAAACTATGTTTTGACTTAAAATAACAAAAATGTTGTATAGCCTTCTAATTCTTTTATAAATAGTGCACATCTAGTATTCGTAATATATCATTCCTTCCAAGATGATTTGGAATATTTTTCATCATTAAAGTAATTTTTCATGTTGAAGGAACTTTATTGATATCATCAACAAGATCATAATCTCTTGGTTCTAGCAATCTGGTTCATTCTCTCATTAAAAATCAGTTATGAAATAATAATTGATGGCTTTTTTTTTTATCATTTCCAGTAGATGACGCCAATAATGATGTGACAAAAAATCTAAGGAGCCTAGGAGCAAAGTTTATGTGTTGTAATCAATTAATCTTTTGGTTCTAACAATCTAGTTCATTTTTTTTTGTAGATGACTGGTATATTCTAAATAAAGGTCTTTTTTTTTGTATATTTGGAGACTCTCAGATACTTAAGTAAGTATCTTTTTTAAGAGAGAAATACAATGATATTTTAGAGAGATAGACTTTCAAAATATATATGTTAAAAATATTGAGAATGAAAAGATTGTAAACTTGATGCTTAAAAGATTTATGAGGTATATATACCCCATGAGCCTTGTTTTTTTATAGATATAATGAACTTGAAAGTAATTTTCTTCTAATAGTATTAATGAGTAATGAATATCTATTACACATAATTAATATTGATAGAAAAATGATAAGTCCTTATAAGACAAAGAGTAATTTTGTAAGGATATTGAGAGATAAGTATTCTTGATCTTAACATTTTATGTTAAGATTAATGAGAATAAATAAATACGTCTTGTGGTCCAAAATGAAGTTTATTAAGATTGTTAGTTTTATATCCATTTGGGCTTGACATGATGTTGAGCCTAAAGATGTTGGGTTTGGTAGCTCGTCAAACCCAAATATATGAATTTGACCAAAAAAAAATATTTATCCATCAGAATTTTTTTTTTCACTCTTAGCCTTGCTAGAATACAATAGCCATAAAAATCCAGATTCGTCGCACGGACTCGCTATTTCTAAAAAAGTATACTAACGATATACCCGTAAAATTAAGTTAAATTTAGGTCCAAACATGACAAGTAATCACTACACTTGGCAATTTATAGGCTGAGTTATTGGGCGAATTGACCTTTTGCTATCCTTTCCATAAGACATCACGACGAGCCATGGTCCAAGATCAGCCAGCGTCATAATTCACGAAAGTACACAGTTATGCTATTACAAAGCGGAAATATAAATCAATTGT
>Ga0325411_1001904_pt1 | contig 23395 bp, 10 predicted proteins | sample PopdelMetagenome_13_FD_206181 | JGI IMG/M metagenome (GOLD analysis project Ga0325411, IMG submission 206181) | Populus deltoides microbial communities from Bellville, Georgia, United States - Xylem-PdIQD-R4 | ecosystem: Host-associated > Plants > Phyllosphere > Stem > Wood/Secondary xylem... | reverse complement strand
TTCGATGACCAAAAAAAATATAATCATATGACCGTGGAGGATGAAAAAGAGATTGATAACCAAAAATATCCTATAAATATTGACAGCAGCTAAAAGTTTTTAGTATATTTGTTAATGTATAAACATTTTCAAGAAAATATTTTATGACAAGGTGCAATTTATCATTTTTTTTCTGCTAAAAAATGAAAAGAGATCCACAAGATTTTGAGCAAATTATCTGGGAAAGGGCTTAGTGAAATGAAATGATCCATTGGACAAAAATTGTGGTTATAAGAATTATTGCCACCTATTTCAGTCCAATATTGTGTCATATCCGAGAAGATACAAAATCCACCAAACAACACCATAAGGATCCAAAAACTATGGTTAAAAGAATTGTTGATTCTTTCCTTTGAAAAACCTTATTATTTTTATGGGACAATTAAAGCATTAAGAAATATGATTTCCACGGGATTAATTCATGAGATAATTTGATAAAATGACTGCACTGCATCATATCAACTATGGCTTGTGGATTTCACCAAGATATAGTTTCCTCACATGGTGGCCGAATTAGAGGTAACTAAAGTCCTGGAGCGTTGCTATTTCATAGGAATCTAAGCATCACATCTGGTGGGATTTGGAATTAATAAGCCAACAAAGTGAGGGGATAAAAAAAAAACCTGAAAAGGAGCTGAGAAGTTGCAATCTGCCAAATAAAACCTAATCTAGTCCGTGAAATATCCTATGAGCTGTCCATACTCAACTGTTTGCATGCATATGAAGTGATGATATTTGGGATGCTTTTGAAGAGAGCAAAGCACAACAAGTGGCAGGTGGTCTAGAACCATGAGCTTGCCAGCCCAAGAAAAACATTTGTAATAAAATATGAACTAATTACAAGGTATTGCATCTGTCCTATTCAGATTGTGCTAATCTCACAGAGCTAATTATAAAAATTTGGGATACATTAGTTTAATACAACCACAACCATCTGCAGAGTTGATGCCACGCCTTAACCCTAGAAAGTGGAAAACCATTGATAAGGCCTTCTTCTTTTCTTTTCTTTTCTTTTTTACCTTAAGCAACTTTTATGAGTTGGCTCTCCACTGATTCGTGTGTGGTGGATTTGCCTTTCCTCTTTGTAGATTTTATAATCAAAGCTTCACTGTCATCATCGTGTAGACTTAGCATTTTTGTTAAACAGGTGTGTGTGATTTAGGATCCTAATCTCCAGAGCTAAGCGTGGGATTTGCTAGAGGACAAAGGCCTAATCAGCTTTAAGCCCACAGATTTGGAAAAAGTTAAAGCAATGAAATAAAACATAACTTCATATTATATTAAAATTAATGAGATCCACTAATCTTTGTTTTAATTGGTAAGAAATTGAAGAAGCACTAAATCCTTTTCGTGGAGATAAACAAAACTTAAAAAGTACCCCATTTATCTAAACCAGTCACTTTTTGGGAAAAAATAAGGTAAAAGAAAGACAAGTGTCTTGCTTTTCATTAGAAATACTCCTCCTTAAATAACAATAATAATAGCCCATTATCACTTGTAACGGTTGATGATAAGTTTATTTTGATATAATCAATCAATCGGTTAATCAATTGTTCTACCAGTTAAATAAACAATTGACGAGTATTATCGATCATTTGAGATAGTAGCCAATATTATTATTCCTCCGATTTATATTCTACCTCCAATCCATACCATCATAATACATAATATTCATTTGTTACATATCTTACAAATTCAATTAGTCTACTGAATCATAATCATAAGTTCTGATGCTAATTATAACACCTCAAACTTTTTACACAATTATTTTGATACTTATCTTAAACAAACATGAAGATTAAGATTTATTTTTTTATCCTTATCCAAAAATTATTTTTCCTTTTTTTTTTATGGTGCAACCCTTTCATTACATAACATTCATCTTACAAAAGATTTTTACAATACTTTCATATAATCAAATTGTATCCACGTCATATCATCAAGTACTTATACAAAGGTCTACCTAATATAAAAAAAAACAATAAGCAAATAAACATTTGGTGTCATTATTGAAGTGTCAAAAAGGATGCACCTACAAAACTCTATAATAGGATAGCACACACAATATGCATTTCTGTATTCATTTATTTAAACAAATTTTTCTTAGTTATATAAACAAATATCTATACATGTAAATAATTATTAACAAAATATAAATATGACCAATATTTACCTAATCTTTGAATTTTAACTTATTAATGAGTTTGGATTTATTAATTTGAGTCGATGTTCATGGTTCATGCTTTACTTATATTTTTAGATTCATTAAACTTATTATTCACTTATCTCATATTTTAGTCATATTCTTAGGTTCATTTGATTTATTTCTGTACTCAAAACTCATATTCAATATCATTTATATCTATTAATATATTTTAGTACTCACCATACATGCTTTATAAAAATTATGTTCATTTATTCATTTTAATCTTCACATCTATACTTTATTTCATTTATGCATTCATGATTCTATTTCAACTGTAAGTATTCATTTAATCAATATAAATAATTGTATCCCTCAATCCCAATTACATATCCATAATTCATAATTTAAGTCAACCATATTCAAAGATGACCTCACTTTGTATTAATTAACCCTATACTTTTAGTTTATACTATTCATCATTCCTACACTTATCAATTCATTTTGATAATTCATAATTCTTATTTTTCACCATTCATATTCCTCACTTAATTTAAAATACTTATAACTCAGAGTGCAAAACATAATAACCCAGTTAATTCATTAAACTCAAAAATATCTTTTTGTTATGATCGATTTAATTTCCATACATTATTCTCATTGTTTCGATTGATTTAAATTTTCCTTATTAATCTTGCTTTTACAGTCAATTCAAATATTACTTATTGAATTCGTTGTTGTAGTCTATTCAAATATCACATGTTTATATTCTTGTCATAAAAACATATTCCTTTTATATCATTTTCCTTTCCCATTAGCAAGTTTTAACTTAATAATATTATCCTTCTCATATAATGTATTTTTTCATTATGAACATTTGTACACAATGCATATAATTTTCTTCGCATTCATTACACGAACAATCAGTTAATTAAAAACACAAGAGAGCGATCATTAGAACAATTCTCATATTCCACCTATTATTTTGCTCTAAAGACAATTTATTCTTAAAATTCTATTATCCTGCCCAGAAGATAATCCTTTCTTGGAATCTATTATTGTGCCCAGAAGGCAATCCATTCTTGGAATTCTAATATCTCACCCCGAAAGCAATATCATTTGATATCATTCCCGCCTCAAAGGCATAATTCATTCTCTCATTCAATAAACATAATCCAATCATTCTCTTTTCATTTCATGATTACAACATGATATAAAAATCTCAAAATTATTAATAAAGTTGTACTAAATTGAAACGGACAAGGTATCGAGGACCTACCTGGTCCTCCTTTCAAACAAGCCCTCCTTGTTGAAGGACTAGTTTCTAGAGCCTCTCCTATAAAAGGACATACCATAATTAGTGTGTGTGTGCGCGTCTATATATATGACTCCATGTGTCTACAAAATTTTATTTTTTTCTTAACCTCTCATAATTACTAATTTCTGTATTAACCTTACCCACCTAACATTTTTTTGCCACTTCATTTTAGTTATTTTTCACAATCCTTACAATGTCATTATCTTGTTCTTATATAAGGTATACCCATTTATTGATTTTTCATTATACCAAACCTTTTTCCATTACATATTTTTTTTTCCAAACTTCTCTAATTACAAAGAAATAGCAACACTAACTAAATTTTCTTTTCTTCTTTTCGTTCATTCAACTAACATTCACAATTTATTTTAACTATCATTCCCAATCATTAATGATAATACAACATACAAATTTAGCTAGTCAAATCATATACAATAGAGCACCTTTTCTCCCTAAAAATGGTCGACTTCAAGCTAAGCAAAATTCCTATTTTCTTCCATTATTTTGTTTCATGTAACTAAGCTTAGAAGATCAAAACAACCTCATAGCAAATAAAATAAAATAAATAACCTCGAGTCAACTTGAGTAGACCTCCCAAACTTACGATTAAGGTCATAAGACTGATAACCTTATAGAACAAAAATTAAAACAAATTAAGAAACTCAATTTTCAATAAACTCATTGTTGAAGGTTGAAAGTTAAAAAAATTATCTAAAAACAAAACATAATAAAACAACCTGGATCTACCCGGGTTAACTTGTAAAATATGTGATTTGAGTCATAAAACCATGATAACCTCATAGAAAACAAACCAAAATAAATCATGAAGCCTAATTTATAATCAACTCCATGTTAAATGATAAAATTAAAAAATAAAAATTAAAAAAATATAAAACAAAACTCGAGTTAACTAGGTTAACCCGTCAAATCAACAACTTGAGTCATGAGATCGAGATAATCTCATAAAAAGCAAATCAAAATAAATAATGAAATATAATTCTCAATCAACCCAATATTGAGGGATGGAATTGAAAAAAAAATATGAATTAAAAGAAGACATAAAAATTCAAGTATACCAAGTTAAGCCGCTAAACTCGTGATATTAGTTATGAGACCGAGCTAACCCTATATTAAACAAAGCACAATAAATTATAAAGCACAATCTTCAATAAACTAAATGTTGAAGTATGAAAATAGAGAGAAATATAGATTAAAAAAAACTACTGAAATTAATAGTGCTTTTGTAAAATTGTGCACAATAAAAACACCATTTTTTTTAGTTTATACCCTAGTTATTAAACCCGGACCGACTCGACGGGTTGACCTGGTAGATGGACTGGTCCGGTGAAGGCAACAAAATGGTCAGTGCAAAAACCCAGTCAAACCCGGGCGACCCGACGAGTCGACCTATGACTTAGGCTAACCCGGACGAGACCCTTTTTTTTTCAAATGTGGTTTTTCTCTTAGACCCCTCTTTTTTTATTTTTTTAATTGGTTATTAACCATTTTCAAAGTTTACTATATAAATACTAAAAGAATGCTTTATTTTTTTTCAATGTGAGAATTGAAACCATTTAGTATTTATACTCTATGTTCCCAAGAAAAAAGTTATTTTTTCAATGTGGATTTAAAGCCCTTAAGTATATATACTATGTTCACAAGAAAAAAGTTATGTTTTTTTAATGTGAGATAAAAAAAAAACTTTTTGGTTTAAATACTTCAACTTAAAAGGATAAAATGATATTTTTTCAATGTGAGATGTGAAGGATTTGATTATTTTTTCAATGTGGGATTTGAAGCCCTTAAGTATATATACTATGTTCACAAGAAAAAAGTTATGTTTTTTCAATGTGAGATAAAAAAAACCTTTTGGTTTAAATACTTCAACTTAAAAGGATAACATGATATCATTTTAATGTGAGATTTGAAGGATTTGAAACCTTTTAATATATATACTTTATGTCCATAAGAAAAAAAAAATATTTTTTCAATGTGAGATTTGAAACCCTTTAATATATATAATCTATGTTCACAAAAAAAAAGTTATGTTTTTTCAATGTGGGATAAAAAACTTTTTGGTTTAAATACTTCAACTTAAAATGATAACATATTATCTTTTTAATTTGAGATTTGAAGGATTTGAAACCCTTTAGTATATATACTTTATGTTCACAAGAAAAAATTTATTTTTTCAATGTGGGATTTGAAACCCTTTAGTATATATACTCTATATTCACAAGAAAAAAATTATATTTTTTCAATGTAGAATAAAAAACTTTTTAAAATATTCTTTTAAACTTCATTGTTTACAACATATATAGCTTATATTCACATGAATTGTTTCTTAATTTTTTCATATGAAATATTAGAATTTCAAATATTATTTTTTTCATTTTTCTGGGCTGACCATGTAACTCACGACTCGACCCCTTGGTCGGATCAACCCCTCAGACGGGTTTGATAACTATGGTTTATACTACTAGTACATTTGTTCACGATCCGCTAAGGGTTAGACTATTCTTTTTCTAAACTTAAAAGAAATGTTAAGAGTATGAAGATTTTTTTTTACAGTATCATTAAACTCAATCAAGCAGTTCGATCTTGAAATCTGTCAACCAGTTTCTTTGCCTTTTGAATTAAACCGCATGAAAATTGATCCAAAGTGAATCATTCAATTTAATGGGTCCAAAGATAATTTAGATGACTGGTAAAAAGATACCATAGTTTTTTAAAAAAACCTTAAAACAATAATTTTTTTTAATATTGAGACGATGTCAAATCAGATCGACCTTACCTTATAACCTGGGTCATGGACATCAATGAGTTTAATAAGTTTGTTATTTTTGTATATTATTTTTATGATAACATTAGATACTTACAAAATCAAGCATCAACCCTAAAAAAGATGTTTATTTAAGATCGTAATAACTCCATAGAAAATGAAAATAAACATAAATCATGAATTTCATTTCTCAACTAATTCAATATTAAAAAAAAATAAAATTAAAAAATTAAAAGACCAGAAACTAAAAAAAAACATATCAGGTTTGATGGATAAACTCGTTAATCAAGTAATCTGGGTCAATATCTCAGACCCGTAAACCAGGTAATGAATTCCATTGAGATTAATAACTTGTTTTTTCTAAACTATTGTTTATTTAACTATATGATAACAAAAATAGTTTATTTAACTACATAATAACAAAAATAAACGATTACAAAATCGAGTATAAGTCAATATAGATCTTTTCTAAGACTATGATAACCTAATAGAAAATAAGAAAAAAACAAATTATAAAACTCAATTCTCAATCAGCCAAATACTAAAAGATAAAATTAAACTCGCCTAGTTTTTTAAGAACTTAGTTTTTTAAAATGATTTTATTTAACTAGACTTTTTAAAAAATAAATCACACCAAAATGTTGTGATGTTTTTCTGATACCAACCCGATGCTGGAATATTTTTTTAATATTATGATAATCATATAAAAGATAAATTAAAATAAATTACCAACTCTAAATCTCCATAAACACATCATATAAGAAATAAATTAAAAAAAATCAAAAACCAAAAGAAAAAAAAAGATCAAAATGAAATAATAATAATAAAAAAAAACAGTGTAAAAAAAAAACACATTGCTAATGAATGTGGGGAAATATTGTGTTACCCGCACCTTTTAGCTTTATATATACTTGATAATAATAATTTAGGAGAGGTGATCTTATCAACAATGCCGATCACGTGACTAATACTCGTATTAACATGAATGATATAACTCAGAAAGTGACAAATTAAAGACTATCCAGTCTCATAATAAAATCTTGATATATTAGTCTCACTCACTTGACAGGACCACCCACTAGTTCCTCGTATCCCTCCTGCTTGTCAGCTACTCTGTTTAATCATCAGTGCCAAAGTACCGGTCACCAAACTCACCCATGCCTGGTATGACCCGAAATTCCTCGTTTAAGGCAACATCAATCTCTGAAGTGACGATTTTCAAGGTTGGGAACCTTTTGCAAACGCAATGGATGCCCTCAGGAGCCTGAAGTTCCAGAGTGAAAAAATATCAATAGACTTCAGCAATCCAAACTCGAGCAAGATACTGCAACAAGTATAGATTTACCTTCAAGAAAGTCATCATCAAAAGATAGTAACTTACAGATATTAGGTTTAGGAATATGATGTGGGATTCTGGAACTCCTTTCTGTATGAGAAGTTCTATCGCTTGGTTTGCAGAGTTACCTTAAAGAAAATTATCAAAGATAGCAATCAATCATCTACAAGGCAATGAATAATTTCCATGGATGAACAATGAATGCCTTCTCACATAATTGGTCAGATATTTGACATACCACACATATGAATACAAGCCATCATACATCCTAATAGAGCACCACTAGACAGCAAAAAATAAAGATTGCTCTTAAATCAAAGACCGAATTTTTTGCTGGATTTGTCAAAGCTTCACTTAAAATAAAGATTTCTCTTAAATCTGGCCAAATATTGTTCAGCTGGAAAATGGCCAGATTTGTCAAAGTCACACTAACAGCAAGCCAATGTATGGCTCCAAGTACTATTTTACACATGGATGCAAAATGCTTCTTCCCATGAACAAACTTATTATAGTAAATTCTCTGTGCGGACATGAAATCAGATTCCAATGAAGTAAAAACAATTTTCAGCAGAATCTACATTATTCATTGAGAAACCAGAATAGTGAGGGGGCAAGAAAAAGCTCAAGAAATAGAAAATAGAAGTGAAGAGATCACTACCAAATCAACCAATTAAAACAAAAAAGAGTAACGCTATAGGAACATATACTTGAGACTTTAAGACAAAACAGACAATGGCAAAGTTTGAAGTGAATAGAAACTTATTACCTGTAGCAAGAACAGGGTCTAGAAGCAGGACATGCCGTTCTGAAATATCCTTGGGGAGCTTCTCATATATAAGCTGCATAAGTTGGAAACAGTAATCTAACGTTAAAAGATAACTAAAATGTGATCCTCAAGTACTGTGAGGAATTTCTTATTGGGTAATCATAAAATTTTACCTGTTTTCCATTGTCTCCATCACGGTGGATGAGTAATTTTCCAATTTTTATTCCTTTGCAGCATGCTCGCAAAGCATTTTCCATGCTTTCTCCACTGTAAATGACAGACAAGAAGTACTGGTTAGCAGAAATATATCTGTATTGAGGCCCAATATGACCCTAGCATCAGGGTCGGGAAGCTGAAGAATGTACTAAACTCATTACTGCTTGCACCCTAAGATGACAACTTGCCGCTCAACACATTCCCGAAGCAAGATGCCAACAAACCAAATGCTAGAACTGCCAAAGTAAATAACTGATTTAAACCTCACCTTCGAACAATAGAAACCCCACATAATTTCTTGCAAAAGTCAACACCAGTGTAAACCGATCCTAGAATAGAATGAAATCAAATTTTCAATGTTGTGTAGAAGAATTGACCAGTAAATTCATCTAATATTCAAATTCAACTATTCAACACGCAGAAAATGCAAGGGCTTCTCGACACCTAAAGTATTATATTTCAAATTAAGTTGCAAAAATTATCGCCCTCTCTATATATTTTGTACATATAAAGATAGAAAACTAAAAACAAGGAAAATGAGTGATGCAGTAAAAAATGAGTTAAAGGAAAAGAAAAAGAAATGTTACAAAGAAAACATATTATAGAACCCACGCTTCATTATTTATTCTACTCCAACACACCTGTTGGTGTCACTACTTGCTTCTCAGTGAATGGCAAATGGCCCAGACCATGTTCCACAACCTGAAAACTCAGTGAAAACATTTATTACAATCTATAATGAGAACAGAGTACAAGAGGAATTTTGGAAAAAAGGATAAAATATACCAGACGGATAAGTCGGTCTGAATAAAATACAAAATCATGCTTTGATATCTCGTTGTCTCGAATCAGTGTATGCATACCTCTTATCTGCAACATGACTCGTCAACATAAGCAAATCCAAACAAAGGATGAATCAAAGCTGGACGGGACTCAAATTCAACTAAATTGCATATATATCTGCAGAGGCTAAGGAAGATCTTTAAGCACACTAGTCTCATCCATTGACATCCTACTGCCAATTGACCCATTCCCACATTGGTTTCTTCTTCTTTCTTTTGGTACTTGTTTAGATATACATACAAATAAAAGAAAATGACAAATTTTAGGCCTTGCCCAACATTTGCTCATAATGTCCAATACCCAAAACCAAAAGCCATGCTAACATAACATTCTTGTTCACGTGAACTATTGCTTTATTCCAACCATTATGCCCCAACTCCAAAGTCACTTGATGCCTCTTTGGACACTACCTATAGACTCAATTTTATATGTTAACATTGAATGGTTACTATAGTTCACTGAATATAGTCAGTTTGTTTTGAAGACATAACCATTAAAATATTACCACTAACACAGTTCACACAATAGGTTTTGCACTCTCTTGCAAATACTGAAAACACTACCAAAATCAGTTTCACATACTGCATAATAGCAACAAAAGGAAAATAATACAAAAGACATACCTGAAAAGTTGACTGAATGACATACACATTTGGATATATTTTGCACAGATCATGTTGACCTAGCTTAGTGTGGATATGTTGCACAATTAAATCAATGGCAACATGATTGTCACCTCCCCGTGGGATGATCAGATCAGCATACTTCTTTGAAGGCAACACAAAATCATCAAAAGCAGGCTTCACAAATTTAGCATACTGCAAAATCAACAGTTATGCTTCAGTGTGTGACATTAATAACAGTCACTTAGAGTTTAAAGAGATTAAATCTCTGAGAATTACCCTCTCAATTTCTGCAAAAATTCACAGCATAAGCACCTTGAAAATCATGAGCAATATTAAAATGGGACATTATCCTTGCTCTAATATGGATTAACTAATCACCAATCCATGATTTTAAAGTTGTAATTAATGATCCAAGGTCACTTTAGTGGTCCAGCAGAAGAGTTTCCTACCTCTGGCCAACAGACAAACACGCATGAATTGCTATGGAAGTTTAGATCCACTACTGTCTATATATGTGCTCAACATGGGGGTTTCTTCCTAGGATTAACATGTAGCAGCACCAGTTGAGCGCTTGCATTTCAGTCACTAATTGATGGGATATAACAATTTCCAGTACACCATTTGCTGAAATACATTTTGATTAAGACACTTCTTAGAAGTCAAAATCCTACTCCTATTTTCCACAGCCATTTCATTCCAAGTGGACAGTATAGAGTACAAAACTAGGAGAACGAAATGAATCCTTTCCTTTGACATCTAGAGACTTTAATTTGAGTCCTCCGGTGGCAAGTTCATGATAATGGAACTTAAACTAGAGGCAGGCATCAGCCCCGGTGCTTCAATGCATGTGCTGCTGGTTCGAGATGGATGATGAATACTAAACACAGTGTTATATCCATTTGAGTGTAGGCCACTTTCCTTCTATATTGCGGCTTTCATACAATCAGGAAACAGTGTACACTAATGCAAGCAATCACATACAAAGCAAAAAAACAAAGGATATTCAGCAATATAATTTAAATTTGCTAAATATACTTAGCAAATATGCCATAATTTTAAATTAAAATAGGAATGAAATGCTTCATGCAAAACATGTTTATGTGAAAAACACACTTACAAGCCATGGCTGACCTTAATCATTATTTCACTAATTGAGGACAAAAAATATAATAAGCATAAAGTGCTAACCTGTTCAAGAACAGAGTTTATGTCCCTACCCCTCTCAACTGTGTCACGCCTTATTCTACGAGCAAGCCTCACATCAGCATCTAGAAGCAACACATCACCAATATAAATAAAGGGGAGACAGCAAAGTAAAGAAAAATATAGTAATAGCTAAAAAAAATTAACTGCATCTTCCTTCATTTGACAGTCAAGTAACTCTTTAGGCAGACCATCTCCCAACATGTCTGGCTAGACTTCTGTGGCTTTATTACAATGTCAAGTTATGATTAAAATAACACTATCATATGGCATTCTGAGCCCAAAATGGTTTTCCACTTTATGTTAAACTGAAGGATTTATGTACAAGTAGATCCAATATGCAGATTAATAATGATTACCATACTTATTCTTGTCAAGAGTGCTGCATCTTTGGTCACACAAAGGCAAAAGCTTTATAATATAGCAATTGCCTGTCAATTTACCAGATTGTGTGTTAAGGAGCTCAAGCAGGGCATGAACACACAAGCACACACTACACAATCTCCAAGACCTATGGAATATTGAGGGGGATGTTTTCCATGATAGATAACTAGTTAACAACTCAAACCTGTGTCAACAAAGATTTTCATGTTCATCAGGTTGCGAACACGCTGGTCATGGAAAACCAGAATCCCCTCAAGGATAATCACATCAGAAGCGTTTACCTGACAAAAAATCCAAGTAATGTTTCAAAAGAAACTAGAAAGAATTTGCATTTAAAATGACCCTCTCTAGAAGAAGAAAGGCAAAGAGATTGAAAAATAATTAGAAAAAAAGGAGTAAATAGTGCCACGAACAATTCAAATGCCCATATATTAAATATTTCAACTTCTTACTTTCCATGACAGTAGAGCTTTGCAGCTGTTTATAGGGGATTTAACTAAATGGCGAGAAAGTGGCACTAACAGCAGTAGGTTGACTTGTGATGATGTCAAAATTCACAAACCCTCACAATATTATCACTAAATCATTCACGCTCTGCGCTTGTAATTTCCCGCATAGAATTGCAGCTGGAAAAAAATAAATGTGATACCACATTTTCTCCATCCATGCCAATAGCGGGAGCGAAACGCAGCAACCTCGACCTTTTATAAAAGGAAGAGTTTCCAACTGGGGTACCAAGTTAAAATCGCTAAAATGATTGATTAAACATGTCACGATTTACCATCCCGTATCCAAAATTATCACACCAATCCTCAGGAAAAAAAAAAGTATTTGGTGCTGAAAATTGGGTAAAGTAAGTACCTGCCTGAAGCTATCCGAACATCGGCGATGGCTCTTAAAATCATAGATTGGAACTTGATAAGAATGCCCACTTCTCATCTTTTGAACACAGTCTAAAAGCTGCTCCGTATCAAAAGCATCTACAACGACAACAACAATAACAACACTAAAACAACTAACCAAAAAAAAAAATTATTTCTCTAAATTTGAAGAACAACTCAATTTTACCAGGATGATCAAAATTATACTCATGCACTCGCTTCGATTCTTCAGCCGTCAAGCCACGATAAAATGAATCCTAAAATTCAAAAACAAATCATAATAATAAAATTTTAAAATGAGAGACAAAAAAAAATAAATCCAAAAAATTAAAAAATTAAAAAACCTGATTAACAAGAACAACACGGTGATCATGAAGCTGTTGAATGATCATATCGCACACTGTAGTCTTACCGGAAGCCGTACCACCAGAAACACCTACAACGTTAATAAAATATTCAAAAAACAATATTAGTATTTTATTAAAATTAAATAATTTAAATTTGTGAGCGAGTGAGTGAAATATACCAATGACAAAAGGTTGTTTGGGAGCATTGGAGTCGGAGGCGGAGGCGGAGCGGTGAGAGGGAGACGCAGTGGAGGAAGACGGAGGAGAAGAAAGCAGGCCATCGAGACGGAGGCCGGAGAAGTGAGGACCTGAGGCCTTCTCCATTACGTAGTCAATAGAATTGGTCTCTTCCGGCATCGTTATATAGTGGTTATTTTTCTACTGTAATCACTACACTGGAGTTTCTGTTGGAACTGGAACAGGAACAGGAAGAAATAACAAATGTGGGTGATTGAAACCTTGCAGTTTGGTGTTCTTGGGCCTGTAACTTATTTTTCTGTTTTTTAAGAGAGAGAGAGAGAGAGAGGTTTGTGCTGCGAGAAGAGGAATATGCTATTGATTGGCTCCTCATATTTCCTTTTTTTTAAGGCAAAAGAAAGCCTATAGATGCTCACATGCAGATTGGTTTTTCCTGTTGTAGATTTTGCATCTAGAAAATAACTCAAAGCTGTTATTTTTTTTGTTTAAAAAAATTAGATATTTAATTTTTTATAATTAATAAGATAAAAACTTAGAAGTATGTTTGGTAAAAATGATTCATTTCAAAAAAAAATTAAAAGAATTTATACAGTATGAGTTTGAATATATAATTCAAAAGTTACAAATTTTAAATTTTAACTTAATTTTTCAAAAAACATTTTGTTTAAATCAAGATTTATTTTTAAACAAACATAATTATAACTTTATATGAATTAAAAGTTAAAAAAATAATTAAATCAATTGAAAAAATTCATATCAAATGAAACCTTAACTAATAAAAGGTTTTTTTTTTTACATTGTCCTATAATGACAACCTTTACTCTCGAAACAATTTCATCAATAATTCTAATGATATCTAATTCTACATTAATGAGGTTACAATATTTTTTAAAATCCATACATACAAATTTATTTACAAAACTTTCACAGATAATACAAGAACCTATCCAACATAAAAAAAAACTAAATATCTTGACAATACCCTACAAAGAACTAAGGCCCTAAAAAAATATATATGTAAGACACACAACATGAAATTTATAATAAACATTTTTATGATTATAGTTATAAAGATTATAGTTATTATGATTACTAACCATATAAACAAAAACAATATTATTAATCTTTCTATAAACACTACATACCAAGTCAATTTCCATATAATACATTCTCATTGTAACACCCCCTTCGAGTTTTTTCATGTGAGTTGTCGTAACTCAATTTTAGGGTATTCTCAAAAACTTATTTTTAAAAAAATCAAAAAATAAAATAAGGGTTGGCAACGTGAAGGTAGCATGATAGGAAATCAAGCTGCAATTTTGAAAGAAATTCGAGACCTAATTGTACCCCATTATACCCAAAAATAAAAAAAAAAACAATGCAAATTCAAGGTCAAATTAAATTATTATTGGACGAATTTGCATAAAAAAAATAAGTCAAGGGATATAATTAAATTTTTAATAGGCCAATTTGATTTAATCATGGGCCAAATTGAATTTTAATTATGTTTAAGAATTATTTTGGGTCCAATTGAAGGGTTTAATTAAGTGCAAGGACTTAATTATACTTAAATGGATCAAATTAATTTTATTAGGGGCTTAATTGGTGAAAAATTAAGTTTGGGAGTCTAATTCGGGCTTAATTGAGAAAATTGGAATTTTAAGAGACCAAATTTAATTTTTACCAAGTTAATTGATTGAAATCATGGGTAAAATCGCAAGAAAATTGAAGTTTTTGGGTTAATTAAGGGTCCAATTGAACCTCGCATCCAAGGACCAATTTGTAAAAGGCGCCGAACTATAGGGGCTTAATTGTTTGAAACCAGGAGTGAAATTAAAGAAATTGAAAGTTTAATGGTCAATTAGGAGTTACATTGCATAAATCTAAGACCAAGGACCAAAGTGCAAAAGGCCTTGAACTTCGGGGTTCAAATTGAAGTTCAACAGGGGCTAAATTGCACTAAATCAAAGGTTTAGGGTTAGTTAGGGGTGCAATTGAACGAATGCGAAGGATGAAGGACTCAATTGAAGTTTGAAAAAATTCCCTTATTTAACCCAAAATAACGATGTTTTTGCATTTATTTTTTTATAAGAAAAAGAGAGAGGACCAGACGACGTGTCGTCGAGTCACTGTTCATTGTCTTCCCCGATTTTGCCCGAAAATGCTACTCGGGTGGCTACTTTTCAGGTGCATTTAATGCCTCATATGTCCACCAAAATTGACAACACATGAACAAAAATAGTCACTTGACATCCCTCTATCCCAGAGTATGGTTCGTTTAGGCATATTATCATCAAAACAGCCCCGACACCGGTCTAAAGTAGCCAACTCAGGCAACCTTGAACTATCAGATTTGACAGTTCATGGTGCTTACTTTGAACCAACAGTTGGGATCCTTACCAACCGAATCAATGGCTGAAATTTTTCCCCTGTAAATACAAAATTACCCTTTTCCACCCCACAATAAATAGGAGTGGATTTCATGGCTTGAGCAGAGAAAATCCAATCCAAAAATTGAAAAAAAACCAACCAGTCCAAAAATTGAAAAAAAACCAACCTTCTCCTCCCAAGTTTTTTTTTTTCTGCAACGAGTTCTCTCTTTTTTCTTCTCTGTCGTGGCTTTCGGCCGCCACCACTATCATTGTTGGCTTGACCACCATCCTCTCTACCACATGCAACTGTCTGACTACCTCATGTGGTGGTTACACCAACTCTCTCTCTCTCGTCTGCAACTTCTTCATCTTCCGTTACAAGCGGCTAAGACCGGCCACCACCTTTGCCACAGCCTCAGCCACCACCGCATGTCGTCCTCCACGACCAGACCGCGACCACACCAAGTAGCTTTCTTCTTTTCCCTTTCTTCTTCTTCTTCACTACCTCTATTCACAGAGTGAACAATATATGAATTATAATTCACATCCACTGTTCATGCAATGAACGTTGAGTCGGGCCACTTCTAGCTCAGCTCAACTATATGGGTCGGACTCGACCCGACACTAAAAAGAAGGAAAAATCTATTGGGCCGAGATTGGCCCAATCCAACATTCCTGGGCTCGACCTAATTAGTTGGGGCGACCCAGCCCATATATATTTAATATATATTTATTTATAATAATATATATTATAATATTTTTAAAGAAATAAAAAAAAAACTTTCAAAAATCATTTCATAAAAATTGTGATTTTCTCAAATATTTTTCTACCAATTTTGCATTATATCGGGTTGTATATTTACACTATAAAATAAAAATCTGGTATTAAAATACTTGGTTTTCTCCAAAAAAATTTCTACAAAATATATATATAAAAAAGCTTTTAAAATAATTTCTCCTTTAAAAAAAAATATTTTTTTTATGCATACGGCCAAATCTTAAAACTTTTCCAAGCATATTTTCATAAAAAAATTGCATCTTTCTCATGTTTTGAAAATAAAAATAAAAATAGATATCGTAACCAGTTTATGATCATCCATTAGTGTTTGACCAAAATATCAAAAATCTTTTTCCAATATTTTTTTAGGGTCTAGATGTAGACTTTAATATTTGTAAGGTGTAAAATTACACGATAAAGTACACCATCAGGTATTAAAGATACAAGGTGTAAATAAATGCGATGCTAAAATTTAGACTTTAGAACGGTTAGGTAGAGACTTTCTCATGAAGAGAACTTTAAAAAAAACCAACGATTATAAACCCGACCTAGAAAAAACAATCAAACAATAATGCAGCTTAGCTTAGATAGGGTGCACTGAGGGTGATGCGTCTTCCCCTTACACAACGAGTTCCTTACCCAGACTCTCGCAAACCATAGGTTCCTAGTAACCATAATACTAAGTGGTGACTCCTGAACATTAATCATAATTTTATGATTAAATCCAAAAACCTTTCTAACACAACACCTCATCAAGAGGCACGACACGATCAAAAGATTGATGTCTTATCCCAAGTGCAGGAGTGTCGAAGTAATAAATAACCCGGCAAGACCGGGATCGAACCACAAGGAGGTGAACTATATAAATTACAAATAATATATATATATATATATATATATATATATATATATATATATATATATAACAAAGTTTATGAGAATTTTATGGGATATTGATGTAAGAATTAAACAATTATCAAAGTTAGAGGATCCACTAATGATATTTCAAATAAGTATAGTATAAACACTTTTTATTACTCAACTGGAAACCACACACAAAGGAGGTTCCAATCGGATTATAAATTGTTAACATGATTACATTAGTTATCTTATTCGAATAATGCTAATACTTGTAAATGTTGTCAGCTATTCATGATGTTAATTTCTGTTAACAATAAATCAAGTTCTTTTCATAGCACAAGTGTCGGTTAAACCATACAGTGGGCTATGAAAGGGTCAAACATTTATTGTACCAAGGGTCATACAATATAAATCTAGATTAACCATTTAACAAGCAAAGTATTAAGAGTGAATAAGATAACCAAAACATAACATGTTAGTATCAAACATTAAAGTTCATGTTGAGTTTACACTATACTTATTCTTACACTATTAGTGTAACCTTTTCACCTTGACATAATAAACTTAGCTAAACATTATGAAGAAAAGAAACATAAATAAACTAGATAAGACCATAGTTATGATGAAAAAAATAAACAAGAGATTAATGAAAGCAAAATTTAAACATTACAAAAATACAAAGAAAGAAAGCAAGAATATGATCTTGATCTGAACACCAAGATGCCTAAATGAATGGCAAACACCTCCTTTTATAGGCCAAAATTCGAAACTATTAATTTGATGACTAATTGTTGAGTGGGTGGCCACCTCTTGACTTGGTAACAATCTTTATCTTTTTATCTGCAGAAAACGTCATTGCTAACATTAGAATTTGAACAAATTGTCTTTATGAAAGTTCTGAGAAATTGTCTCAGCTTTAAAAAAAAACAAGAATAAGGTCATTTGGACTTCTAGAACTCAAGATATGGGCTGAACACTGAACAGTGTCTGAACTGCAGGACAGATTCCGACTTCTTTGTTGTTGCTACAATTTGAACTTGAAAAATGGTTCTTTTGAATCTTGGACTCTTCATGAAAGTTTTATGCATATCTCTTAGCTTTCTATCCATATAAACCAGACCTAAATCCAAGTTCTACAGCTCCAGTTATGATCCAATACCCGAATGATGTTTCAATTTGAATTCAATCAGCATCTCTTTTCTAAGCTTAACCTTCTCTTTGTCTTCTCAATTTCAGTAGTTAAACTCATCAATCAATCCTTTGATTTATATGATAGGCCTGCATTTAAAATAAACATTTACCATAAATTAAAGGTATTTTATATTATCAGACTTGTTATTATAAAATATGCTCTAGTTAAGGAGTTATTGATACTTGAAGTGTAAAATAATGATATAAAAACATTGATAAAAATGCACTTTTAAGTACTAATCAAGACACGATAAAAGCCTCTATCGTCGCCGACTACATCGCGGCGCAGACCCCTCGACGTGAGTAACCTTCATAGTACATTTTATTCTAGAGATACCCATTTCAATGAAATTTCAGCAAAATTTCTTCTATTCTAGAGCTCTATCTAAATTTTCTTCATGCTCTAAATTATCTACAATGGCATCAATAACATCCAATGGAAAACAATCCACCTATATTCCAAATCACAAATAGCTTCAGGCATACCCTTAATGATAACCCTCATCAATTTCCTTTTAATATACACCTAAAATATATAAATCTATATATACAATTATAAATCAACATTAGCCATGCCCTTTGATATAATTATCGACATCAAATAATAACAAGACATTTGTGTACTCTATTTCAACAATTTCTAGTATTTTATTAATTTAAAGGGTTCAAAACAAATTTACTTATAGAACATTGAATTTTTATATAAATTTTTATCTCTATAATAAATCCATGAGATAGCCTGACTTTTGAGACAAATGATTAAGTGTATCTATATCATAAAATTAATATTGATTATAAATATTTGTATCATATCTAAAACTAATAGAACTACTACTACTTTTTTAAAAAATAAACACATCATAACACTGCATTTATATATATAATTGTTCTCATAATACCATCATCGACTTTGCTAATCACATGCTTGCAATTCTCTTACAAACATACTTCATAAATGCCACACTTATATTTTCTTTCAGATTTACATTAACAATTTATCTCTATTATTACATCACATGGGATGTAACATTATAGTCCTTATCTTTTCTAATATATTAACCTTCAGGTCTAGCCCCTATAGTTCCTTTCATTATATAAATCAATTGATTATGTCTTCCAATAATAACTTATTAGCATTAAAGTATATAGATAGTCTCCCTTGTTCAATTCTTAAAATTTCAATCTTTTTCAAGGATTATAACAAATTCGCTATATAATAATCACATTTTGATTTCAAACATTCTTTGTATATTTTGTCCTTTTAACTTGACAATTAAATTTGTGTTCATAATCCTTCATTAAACAAATCTGCCCTAAAATAAACATAACTTCATATCTTTATTCCAATTGACTTGTAATTCATCTCATGTCAACCTAGTAATCTTGGTTCAACCATAGATTTAATAGTTTGTCCATATTTCATACTTAATTTATTTCATAGATTTAAAAATCTTAAATAATACCCATAAATCATACTCTAGTTCAATTATGGATTTGTTAATCCATTCAATCTACTTATCATATTATTAATTACCATTGGTTCACCCATATGTTTATTTTTCTCGAACTCCTATTATGTTGTTCTCAACCATATAAATGCATTATTTTATTTTTGATACCCATTGTGTCACTTGCAACTCATCACCTTTAGATTTAAAACTCCATTCACCCAATCATTTATTTCATCATAGCACATAATTAACCATCAATTTCATGTTAATTTGGACAAAACATTTTAGAATTATTCACATTAACTTGGCCGAAATGCCCATTCAAAGGGGAGCATGGTTTTTCTTTAATTTTTCCACAACTGACTCATTACTCATTCCTAATGCATGCCCAAGAACATGATTCTTAATAAAAAATATAAATTTGAACATTTCAGCCTAGAAAATTCAATTTTTTATAATATACACATTTCTTCCTAAGCTTCAAAACATACCAAAGTTAAAATTAATCATGGTGAAACCTCCTAATCACAAGAAATCACAAAGAAATTGATGAGAAATTCAAGCTTTCTTCACCTCTTCTTATCTTTCTCTCCCCAACTTCTAGCATTTATTTTTCTAAGCTTATAACCCTTCCCAAAACTGAAAATCCTTTGTTTTAATGTTTAAAAACTTCTTTAAACACTTAAATCATCCTCTTTTAAGTGTTTTTATTGAAAGAAGTTAAAATAAATCATGAGATTTTCTCTCTTTTTTTTCCTCTATAGTCGACAGCTCTCAGCTTCCAAAAGAAGCCAAGAAAGCTATTTATTTGCTCCTATAAATTGTTATTTATAATATTGTCACTATGCTATAATTCATGAAGTATATCTTGCCCAACCAAGCATTCTATCTCGGTGAAATTAGTACAACTTGTCTTTCCTCTATATTTTAATCCATAAAACTTCATTTTAAATAATTTAATACATATATATTTATTTTATTTTTGGGTTAATTTTCTAACAATTTACCAACATACTAATAAAAATCAAGAAAGGAAAAAAAGGAAAAAAAAATCCAAAATATAAGAGGATACCCATAAGAAAGCTCAAAAGGTGGCCCAAGTTGATGGTGAATTACCAAAATGACAATTGAAAAGTTAAAGGAATAGAATGTACAAGATTGATAAAATTAACAACCTGATTCTAATTGAAAAAAGATCCATTCGATGAAAATATTTGTATATGGGGGTAAATTTGGATGAATAAGAACTCAATAAGGATTTTGAAAGGCTTAATTAATTTTTTTGAGGACTTAGATGCAAAGAAAATCAATTTTTTGGAGTTAATTTCGAGTGTTAATTTAAAGAAATTGAAGTTTAGGGCTGAAATTAGACTTTAAAAAGCTTACTTGGCCAAATCAAAGGCTTAATTGTGAAAAACTTAAAGTTTGGTAGCCAAATAGAGGTTTGATTGAAGAAATGCAAGACCAAGGACTAAACTATAAATGGCGCGTAATTTTCAGGGGTAGAAATTGGTGAAATTAGGGGCCAAATTGAAGAAAATTGAAAGTTTAATGGTCAATTAGGGATCCAATTGAACAAATCAAAAACTAAAGATCAAAACAAAAATAAACAAAAACGGCGCGAAACTTCGGGGATGATATTTGAGTCTAGCAGGGTTAAATTGCATGCAATTAAAAGTTTTTATTTCAATTCAAGGTGCATGTGCCCTAATTGAAAGACCAATGACTAAATTAAACCTTTTTCATATCCCAAATTAAGAACCCTAAATTCTAAATCCTTTGAGTTTTATCCCTTCGTATTAGTCTTTCTCTTAAAGACATGTTTAGATCCATTATGTTTTATCCCTTCAGGTTGATCGACCAAATTTCAAAATTGGTTAGTACAAGAAGTCCATAGCTTTAAGTCATTTCTTGAAATAAATATCATATATTACTTCCAAGTAATTGGTAGGCTCGTCAATTATAAGCAACATGTCATTCACAGCTTCCATGAGTAGTCCTTTTAAATAATATGAGCCTTTCCATAACCATTCACAGCATAACATTCTCTATATAAGATAATTTAATGATATCAAGTCTAAGGATCACTTACATAACCATCATATGAGCCTTTTCATAAAACATATGTGATGTCTTCATATGAAATTCTCATTTAGAACAGTTAAGTGTACATGTCTTATAACAAGCATCAACAAATTAGTTTTAGGCTCCTCTTTCCAGATAATTCACTTGATTATCACATATCATATGTTGGTTTAATATACCCTGAAGCCAATTGGTTGGTTACCCATGATATTATTATATTTATGTGTGTGTGTGTATCACACTTATGTAATTACATACCTCACCAACAAAGGCTTTAGCAATGACAACACCAAATGTAGTGTTCATGTGGCTCAAATAAGTAATGGGGCACAACAACACTTTTGATTTAGTGTTTGAGAGTGTGGTGGTGGTTGCTTTTCAAAGTGTTTTTCGCTTAGAAATGCATGAAAATCATTTTTTTTTATTTTTTAAAAATCATATTTGATATCAGCACTTCAAAATTGATCCATAAACATAAAAAAAGTTTTTTAAAAAAAATCATGAAAATTGGTTTAAACTGTAAAAACAAACAGCCTCGAAACTTGTAAAAACAAACAACCTCTAAGCAATAACATCTTTAGACCTTTAAATAGTCTCTAAGTTTAGGGTTTTAATCTTTTATGTTATGTTATAATGAGTTGGTTTTTCGTGTTTTTCATATCCGTTATAGGTTATATCGACATTTCTCCTAACAAACATTAGTAATATATATCTGGTTTTGCATTTGTTTATCTTTTTGCTCTATTTTTTGAATGAGTGAGATAATTTCTATTATATATATATATATACATATATATATATACACACGTGAACAATATAACCTCAAAACAGCACACCGAAATACTCCTAAACTGAAATATTTTATTTCACTTGAAAAAACAAAATATTTACCCAACAGAATTGAGAATCTTGATAAAAAAATGCTTTTGTCCTGTTTGGCTGCAGACATAGTAAAAAAACAGCTGGTAGATTGAAGACCACGAATTCATCCCACGACCGATTCCAGAAATCCTGACATAATTGAATAGATTGAAAAAACAAAACTTTATTATTATTATTAGAAAAGTTTCGTGCCTGCTACAAGATATTGATTGACGTAACACTAGTACTGTACCATTGTAGTATCCGTTTTCCTTATCCCCTGAGTTCAAGCTTTGGTATTAGTTTGCTACCAAGTTGCACTATAAATTTCAAACATATTTATTCATTAATCAATAAATAACAAGTCTTCTTCTCGAACAGACTCAATTTGCACATGCTATTGCTTAATTTTTAATTATAACAATATATGAGATAGCTGTTAAAGAGAGTGAGGGAATCGGTTCACATGAATGACGACAAAATGAGAGCCTAGACTGTATTAGTATTTTCTAGGAATATTCCTGAAAATGCCAAGGATAAAACCTTTATCCTTTTTAATTGTGTTCTTGTTTATAATGTATATATTTTTGGATATTGATGGGAGATTAAAAGATTAGTCATAGTGATTTAATTTAATTTAACTTCAATTTGACTTTACCTATCCTTTCTCGAGGATGAGCAAGATCTAAGTGTAGGGGTATAAAAATTTGTTGC
>Ga0325411_1001902_pt1 | contig 23398 bp, 10 predicted proteins | sample PopdelMetagenome_13_FD_206181 | JGI IMG/M metagenome (GOLD analysis project Ga0325411, IMG submission 206181) | Populus deltoides microbial communities from Bellville, Georgia, United States - Xylem-PdIQD-R4 | ecosystem: Host-associated > Plants > Phyllosphere > Stem > Wood/Secondary xylem... | reverse complement strand
TTCTTCCAATTCAATTGAAGGAGCAACTCGATATGGTTCAACCAACTCACTAACTTGAAAGACTTCATCTCGCACACTTGTGTCTTCGTTCTCATCCTGAACAACCTCGACACGACCCCGGGGTTTCATTTTTAAAACGGACAATCAATCCACTCTTGATTAATCCTTTCTAAATGAAGGGGTGTATGTGTAATAAACTTGTTGACATTGTTGATATGAGGGAGATTTTTTTTGGGAGGGGGGCTGGTTGTTTGTAGATGAGGAGAGTTGGGATTAGGAAGAAGAAGGAGAAATGGGGGAGGAGAGGGTCGGCAGAGCTGTCATATATTAACTTTTTCCGACGGTTTCACCAACGAAAACTCCATCGGTGATTCTGATGGAAACATCGACACGTCACCATATGGATCTGCCATTTCAAATCCCTCGGTGAGTCTTTCGGCAATTTAAACGGCGAAACGGTCACGTCACTGTACGGGCTGTCGTTTTGAATCCGTCGGTGATTCCGTCAGAAAAAATAACCCGCCAAAACCTTCACGTAAGCGACCTGCCTTCTTTTTAATTCGAAAACTTTTCCGTCCATAATTCAGTCGGTAACTACCAACAAAAATTTTCTATCGGGAGTTACCGACTAAATTACAAACAGAAAAATTTCCGTCGGTAATTACCGACTGAATTACAAACGGAAATATATCCATTGGTATTTCAACTTTAAATTACTGAGAGATATATTCTGTCGATAAATCTATTTTTATTTAGTGAAATTTTGATTGTGAATTTGTGGGTTACAGACAAGACAGTGGGCAATGACAGTTTGTAGGACAGTACTATCGAAATCAACAGTGTAGATAGAATCGACAGTAGAGGTTGATGATGAGTCTAGACAATGGATAGTCAAGGCTTGGCGAAAACACTACTAGCACGCATGACAAGTACATGCATAGGCAATGACATCGTGTATCGAGAATGACAAATTCAGCAATAATGCATGTCTAACAATTTAGCAGGATATAAGTTGATGTTAAACATAAATAAATTTTGATTTAAACGACAAAAAGTCCAAGGCATGCAAGCACGCCTAATCTGGCAGCAAGTAAGTTGGCAGAATAGTTGGTTTGTTGAGTGATAGACCATGAAAGATGCGACAGTTGGGGCAGTTATTGGTAGTTTACTGTTTCGGACAAAACCACATATGTTCCTAGTCTTTAGGGATAGTTTTTATTGTAATCTTTCATGTATGTAGTTTTTACATAGGTTGTATACAAGTGTGTAGTGTGCAAATTATATGAGTAGGCAGAATCATTGTGTCATAACACACACAAACGAATTTATGTATTTTTTTTGTTGAGATTAATAAAAGATTAGGATTTCTTCATCTAATTCAATCAGTGTGTTAAACTGTGCATATCTTTTCTACTTGTCTTGCAACATGGGATAGTGTAAGGGAAATCTCTTAAGGATAAATATTTAGTTGTTAGACAAATTAATACAGGTGAGTTAACAGAGAGAAGGTTGAGTTTGGCAGGGCTGGACGACCGCATAAAGGCTGAAATTTTGACATGAAAATCGACCTTGTTGTCAATCTTGAATAGTGCATGTAAGCCAACAATAAAGGTATGAAGAAATTTCTTTATAACCATGAAGCTATTTTTGCATAAAAATACCTCATAGCGTAGGTATGTTCAAAGAACAATACCAAACAAATGATAGGCTTGGAAGACAACCTGTGTGCTTACACACTTTTGTTTTAGGTTGATTAATATAATAGGTAATTAGAACTACTAGGGAATCACCTGGAAAAACCACTCCTTGATCCTCCACCAAGCAAGGAAGTGTCAACTAATTAACATTGCTTGTCTTTAGAATTTGGATTTTATTAAAGTAAACTACAAAGAGAAGGAAGAACCCAAAACCCACTTGTCAACGCCTATATATAGTGCCATCAAGAAGGAAAAAAAAGTTCCATCACTGTTGATTTGTCCTTCGGTGTGCCCAGATATGAAATTAAGGTATGTAACTAGTAGTGGATAGTCTTTGTAAATCTTGAATTAACCAACAAGCATCAAAGTATTTATTCTTCCTTAATTTTCTAGAATCAAAAGGCAGAATTAAAGCATATAAGAAAATCTAGCTTGGCCTCTCAGTTGTTATAAAATATGTTCGTTCATAGAAAAAAATGCATAAGATCCAAGAAGAGAATAAGATGTTTTAATTTTTTATCTTAGAAGAAAAAATGTCAAATAACATAACACATCATATATGGTTTGATCCCATGTCTCCCTTTTAATTGATGTTATGATGCAATTTGCGTACATATATTAATTTAGAGAATTCTCATAATAAAAAAAAGGTAAACATTGATGCTATTTGTATGCCAACAAGAGACTATATAAGAGAAAATAAAAATTCTAATATACAGAAACTTACATGTAAAATAACATCTATAGCTCGCTACAAATTAAGTGCTCTACTCAAAATTCACACATATTTCCAAAATGCTATCTAATTTCATTTATTTATTTTTTGTTCTTTCATTTTGTAGACACTGAGGAAGGAAGAAAATGGACCTTAACTATGTCCAATAGCTGTATTTATCTCACGTTTCTCCCCATGAAAATGTTGAGCCACAACACGTAAATCCTAAGCTTCTCTGTGGTAGTTACCATGCTGAAATAAGCCTTCACTTTCCCTGGGATGTAGAGAACATAAACATCCTTTGATATATTAACAATAACCTGAATTGTATTGTTTAAAAATTGAAGTTCATAATGAGCTTGTCCAATTATATACAGACAAAAGATGGAATGTTTTCTCATTCTCTTCAGTCGCAAAGAAATTTTACCCATTTCCATCAGTGAGGTTCAGCATGGGTATCTGTTCCCGGACACGGACAAAGAGAGTGCAAAAAGATTAACAGTTGGCCTATTTATGCAAAATGGACCCAGGACACTCCAAAAGAGTAAAATGCCCAGAAAATCAAAGAAATCACTTACCAGTTGTTGTGAAGGAATATCAAAAGTTCTTTAACATCTGCACACATTGTGTTCCTTAAACAACAATAAAATGAATTCAATCTCATTCTCGTGTATTGGAAAAAGAGAAAGAAAAAAGAAAAATTGAATGCAACACATGGAAAAAACAAAATTCAAAGGAAGGTAACTTCGTAGATTAATCATGCAGGGAAAAGAAACACCTTCGAGAAAACAGCTAACAGCACCCAACAGTACTGCAACCCCACCAAACCCATGCGTCCAACTAATATCAGCAACAACGACACTTCTCCCATCGACACATCACAGTCATGGCAGAGCTTTAAGATCAATGGTGAAACGAAAACCACCCATCAACCAGTGTTTTATTTGCCAACGTCGCCTCACAATTTATATGTAATCGCTTGTCCCTTCCACACCCGAACAGAGCTGGCTTAGAAACCTTCATGGCCGCCATAAAAATTAAAAGAACATCTGCAAACAAACTTCCCATTAATATCCAATTACAACTCTATCTTCATAAGCAGGCTTCCTGAAATGTGAGGGCTTCAGGCCATCCCTCAAATCCTAGCCCAACCCACCCTATACCATTGGAAGAAGCAGTTATTAGGCCACGTAAACAACAACAATACAGAGGGCGTCAGAAATTAACCTGAAAACCCCGTTCGCAACCCCACACCTAATCACCAACAAACTTCTCCGTGAACCACGGAGCGGACAAACTGCAACAAGTCGAAGGGAAACAAGATAGCAACTTGGAAAGGAGTTGTTTGTTTGTACGATAGGTTATTATTTTTTAAAATAATTTTGGTTTGGAAGTATATTAAAATAATATTTTTTATTTTTTAAATTTTATTTTTAATATCATCATATTAAAAAAATATTAAAATACTAAATAAAAATTAATTTGAAACAAAAAATTTAAAAAAATATATTATTTTTTAAAATACTTTTTAAACATAAAAATAAATAGTTATAATCAAACACGCCACCAACTATGGAAAGAGATTCATTGTTTGTATGAATCAACCCAATTGGTTAGATTTAGATTTTTTTTTTTTTGTAAAATTAGCATAATAAACATAAAAATTTAATAAAATAACATCAAATGAAAAAGATTTGATAAAATAATATAATTTAATCTTATTACTATTTTAAATACAATAAAATAATTATAACACTTTAAAATAACAATATTTAATAAACATGTCACTTCTTGAACACAAAATAATCAAACTATGGGCTTTTTTTTTTTGTTTTTCCCTCAATCAATCCACCGTTTGGATACATGCATGAGCTGAAATGAACCATTGCAGGTCACAGTAAACGGTTGCGTCACCTGATTGGGCCGATTGTTTTTCCTGAGCGAGACATTAATTATTATAAATATTGACCTCGTAGCCTAAACGGAATGTTATCAGGATTTTCACATATATTAAATATGATGTCAACTCATTATACAGTCTTTTTATTTTAAAAAATGTAAAAACAATTTAAAAAGGATAAAGTGGTAAATTTTGATTCTAAATTATTTGACCTCTTAATAAAAAAATAACAACTTTCTTTGAGAGGCCGAGGGGGTAATAAATAAAAGTAAAACCTAGGTAGTAAATGTGGATTTCTCATTTCCTTAAGTGCATGACAGCGTTGTTGGGTGATTAATGCTGCTATAGGCGAATTTGATGTTGAAAAGGAGTGCTAAGGGCACATCCTGGTTGTCTATTACACAGCTTTCTTTTTATTTTTATTTTTATTTTTATTTTTTGCATGTGTTATACTTAAATACCAAAACCCTCAAAAGGTAAGGAAAACCCACGTCACCAGCAACTTCTAACTCCCTCAGACACCTCATCTTCTTGATCTCCTCGCACCCATAAATCTTTCCCCTGTTGCTTACCAGTTACCAGCACCTGCTGCACATAGAACCAAACGACACAGTTTCAAAACCCACTCCTAAAAGCCTCTTTTTTCACTCAGACATGTATAATAACAGTACTCTGATAAGGTTTTTCACTTTTGGGATTGAAAAGCTAACACCAAGAAACCAGAAACTCAGTAGTCAGAATCAGCAAGCATGCCAATTGGGTCACATAGCAACAAGAATCCATAACCACCGCGCGTTGAATTATTAGCCTTGCAAGCTCCAACTCTACCTCCACTTCATAAAAAGAAGAAAAGAAAACGACCCGACAAGATTCGAAACGATCCGTGGAGGCCCGGTATTCCTGAATATTGATGGTGGGGCAGAGCTCCTTTTTTCTCATCAGACTTCTTTTCGAACCGAGCTTTCAATCAAATATCAACTGATTTACCGTATAACAGTTCCTGAGGATCCCCTCCTTTTTTCTATTAAAATTAAATAATAAATGTGTTTGGAAACGAGATTGCATACTATTTTTTAAAAAATTTTAAAAATGTTTTTGTTTAAAATAAAAAAAATTATATTTTCAAATCGTTTCGATGTTCTAATATCAAAAATAATTTCTAAATAAAAAGCACTTTAAACCGCTACTGTTACCACAATCCCAAACATACCCTGGCCAATCACTAAACTTAATCATAAATAAGCCTTTTTTATTATTATTTTTATTTTTTAATATATATTTATTGAGAGTCCTTTAAAATATAATTATTTTAAAAAAAAATATTTATTTAAGCATTGAAGAGTTATCAAATTCATCAAATGAAACCTTTTGTTGGTATCAAGCATCAGTCATCAGTCATCTTGACTAAAAAAAATTAATCAGATTACCAGAATCAAGAAATTAATAAATCAGATCATCAAAATTAAAAAATTAACTAATTATTTAAAAAATAAATCTTTCGAGGCCTCATCATTTATGTTTGCCTGTAATTTGCTTTCTTGCCTGTAATTTGCTTTCTTGCCTTCAACAGAAATGGGTAGTTTTGAAGGAGGGAGGGGGGGGGGGGGGGGGGAAGCTGTGTAGCCTTGGAAGAAAAAGAAAAAAGAAAAAAGAAAAAGGTAATATGAATCAAGGACACACCAATCATTTCGAAAATAGAAGAGGTTGATTGAATCTCTTAGTTATCAATACATTAAAATATTTAATTTTATTATACCTGGAATATCGAGGAACAAATTAGCACTTCGGAAGAAAAAAACAACTAGAAAATCAAACATTCATACTTAACCTACAAATAAGACTTGGTACTACTACTGCAAACGAAACCCTCAAAAGAAACAAGAAGGCTTGCAGCCATGCAAAATGCAAGTTCCTAAACAAAGTGATGATATCTCGATTTATCATGATAAATGATCAGAGAGGTCGCAGAGGAGATTTCTTTACCGACGTAGACATTAAACCATTAGAGATTCATCTCCTCAATGGAATAATAATTTGTACGAATATCGATTGATTGAAAAAAGAAACCTGTGTTTGTGTTGCAGTAGATAGTCAAAGAATCCGAATGGAAGGCCAAAAGTGGAAACCCACCTGATCATATTACATGATGATTAAGGCTGCTGGGAGAAGTTTTTGTTTTTGTGTTTTAAAAAAAAAATTATATTTTTCTTTACTTCAAATTAATGTTGTTTATATTTTCAGATGATTTTAATATATTAATATCTAAAATAATTTTAAAAAAAATATTATTTTAATGATTGAAGACTTATCTAATGTATGCTACATTTATCAATAACTCAGTTAAGGGCCTGCACTACGCTTTACAGGAAAGAGGAAACACAAGGTTTCAGAGTTCCATTCATATCCCTTCCAACTGATCATCATAACCTAAAATGAAGGTCAAGAGCCTTGATAATGAAGCTGCCACGCATGAGGTTAAAGGCAATTTTACCCGTGTTTCAATTAAACAAAGAATATCAACTTTAAGCTCAAAACACAATCTACCTGTCTCATCATCCTTTTATACAGTGGAAGTTCTTTTTAAAAAATATTTTTTTTTGAAAAATTATTAAAATATATTTTTTAGATTTTTATTATTATTTTTTATATCACACATCAAACTTATCAAAAACACTAAAAAAAAATAATTTGATATTTTCCAAGGCAAATAAACTTTTAAAAAATACTTAAAAACAAAAATTACCTAAACGATACTCCCCTAATGTTCCAGGTGAGGAGAATGTTGAGGAGAAGAAACTTTACTCTCATCTGTCTTTGAGAGACTTACAGCCTGGCCTGATCATTCCTGCTATTCTTCTTACCCTTCCTTCCCTGCTTCCTTTATCGATTGTTGCAAGATGGCATTCACTCCACTAGCAGCCAATCTAGTCTATCTTGGGAGAGGCTTTTAACAATATTAATCATAACAGGAGGAATGTTTAACTTCAATCATAGCACAAGAGGCATCTTCAGTCACAACTACTGTAGTTTTTTCCGCTTTTAACAGCATAGAAGATGATGTTCGTTCTACTTATCATGAGAGAAATCAGCTGCAACAGTTCTGCAATCGATCCGATTCTTGTTACTAACTCCAGCATTCCCACTATTTTCCAATTGATCAGGCAGTGAAAGAACCTCAAATGAATTAACCAGTTGAATTTCCCTACCCTTAAATTTGGCTTCTCAAGAATCACTTTCGAATTTTTCCCAGGAACCCACTCCTGCTTATGCTCCTTGTGAGGGCCTACTCTAATACAGTGTTGATCATTATTACCAAGGAACCGAGATTAGAAATGTTTATAGAATCCCAAAAATAGAAATAAAAAGGTGTGGGTTTCTGCCTTCCAAACAGACCAATCAAGAAGTGAAAATATAAGCTTCCAAAGTGACTTGTTGGAGGTTTTGGATTCATGCAGACCAGGGTTTGACTTGTTCTTCTTTTATAATTTGATGCACACAACAAGTAGCTAATTTGAACAACCTAGGACTTTTTAAAATTCTATAATTTTCGCCCTTGCAACTTGATTGAGCAAGAAACAATCACTCACAACCTCAAGTACAAAAGGGCAAGCAGAAAGATCCATCAATTATATCAAACACATGATGATCCAATACAATGTTAATTGTACATTTTCTGTTTTAATTGGCCAGACATGGCTTTGACTTTTGACTTGACCAAGAATCCATGCTCATGTAATTCTCTTTCTTTCTCTAACACCTAATCTATTTACAGCCACACAGGAAACAAATCAATGAGAAAACAGCAAAACCTCATTAAGTACAACTCACAAAATGTACTACTTGAAACAACAGTTCATGGTTTATGTTGAGCATAAATTGATGAACGAACAGCATGATGAGAAGAGAGAACTTTTCCATTCACAAGAACTTGCTCTGTGAAATCCACACGAACTGATTTGAAATTGTAATGCTGTTTAAATAGACACAGAAGCAAAAATTAGGAATCAGATCATCATTCATCATCATCATCGTATTGTCATTTGAAGGAAAGAGCAAAATATTCCATGGGATGGAAACGTGTCTAGTCATAGTAGAGCAACTTGGTTTCAAAATGACGTTTTACTACCAAAGGGCGATGAATGGTGTTGCACCCACCCAACGTGTTCATGGTTTCACCATTCCAACCTAATGCCTATTTTTGTTCTACTTGATCCTTCCTCTCTTCCCTGACAAACTTCCCTTGCCTTGTTGTCAAACACCCATCTAAATGCTAACACCGCTACCATGGTGTACCACATATTGGTCAAGGCATGAATATCATCTAAATTCTTTAGGCTCGCATCAATTTTTTTAGCTAACTCAAAAGACTAGCTAATGTAAGCCACAACCTGTTACTTGTAAAAGATATTGTGAAGAGATGCCTTTTTACCTAGAGCACAGTTAGATTTTGAGTAAGAGAAATAAATCTAATTTGATGGAAACTACATCAGAGCTAATAACTAGAGAGGCTGGGTCAAATATATAACAGGTTGGCAGTAATGACAGGGCTTGCCTAGTAGACGTGGGATTTTGAGCAGCCAAAACAAGACTGAATCAGAACAACAGAGCAGTAAACAGAGAGGCTGAGTCTGATATCTAATAGGTCAGCAGACATGAATCAAGAGTAGCTATCAAACCTCAACCTCAAAGCTTGTGGTGACAGGGTTGATCCTGCGTCCTTGTTATTTCCACGTGGATCATCTCAACTCTCCACAGGACTAAAGCCCCAAAATATACCCATTTTCGAGTCTAAATCAGAGTGTCAAAGCAGTAAACAGTGAGGCTGGGTCTAGATCAACAGAAATCAATCAAGAGTAGCTATCAAACCTCAATCTCAAAGCTTGTGGCGACAGGGTTCATCCTGTGTCCTTGTTAATTCCACTTGGATCATCTCAACTCTCCTCAGAACTAAAGCCCCCAAATATACCCATTTTCAAGTCTTTCACCATTACCACCACCTCGAGCAAAAACCTTAACCTTAAACCTTTGAAAGAACATAACAATCATATGCTTAACCATTTACACCTAGATTTGGTAAATTGTATTGCTGCAGTGTTTGTCTATTGGAGAACGAGACTGGGAGAGATTCATGCAATTGGTCATTGATGCCTGCATCATTTATATGCTAAACCTCGTAATTAACATGCAAATACACCATGGAGTTTAAAAATGGGTTGAGAGAAATTTTAAGAAACTGGGTTCAAGACAGAATACTAGAAAGAGGAGAGAGATTTGTGCCTGGGCCCTGATAATGATGGGATGACCAGCTAGGGGACTAAGGGAAAATCAACGTAAGAAGGAAAGAAATTATGCACGTGACTCTAAATTGCAAAATTATGATCATGAAAGTCATGGATGCCACATCTGCATCAAGTTAATAAAGTAAGAAAGATACAGAAGTGTTATTTTTTATGCTATAGCCATCTAACTTTTCTCTTTCCATATTCAGATGGTTATTAAAAAACAGACAGTGGAACAATATGCTTTCAAGGCATGTGAGATTCTGGATTGATGTCTGTACCAAAATGAAGAAAAATGCTCTAAATATTTGAGAGAATATACCTTTCCCTTCCAAGAAAAATCAACATGATGGTAATAAGGCTCCAAAAGTGTTAGCTGATCTCCTTCTTTTATCTGTGAGCAGAAAGAATTATCATCAGCAGTAATATATTTTTGAACAGGTTATAAAGACAACAGCAAGAGTTTTTGTTTGCTGAATTTAGTGCAAGATTGAGCTCAATCGGCTTATTAAGTCTCATGATTTTGAGATTTACAGGAGTATGAATTGTTACTGATGTAACGGGAACCTCTAGAATACAATGGAGAATGCTTGCCAGCCCAAACACCCCTTCCTTTTCTTTACTCATTCAACACACACACACATGATCTGATGACAATAGCTACCTACTTTTCAGTTATGGCTTCCCTCAAAACTGAATACAACTTGCTAGAGCAAGTTGTCACAAAGAAATGATGTTCTTCTAAGAAGAAGACGAGGAGATGAATTTGATCAAATTTTTGAAGTTTTTCCAGAACAAGCAACAGCTTGAAAGTATTGATTAGATGTCAAATAATTAACTGAAAAAACAATTTCTTGGGAATGAACCATCAGGATGTGGATGGCCTGCTTAATACTAAACCAGGGAGAGACTTTGTCTCAGTGGGGGAAAGCAGGTCAGAGGATACTCTCAACTGTTAGAAATGGGGGGGAATGATCATCTAGAGAAGGGTATCATAATGGAATCATCCCTTAAAAAACATGTTACCCCAGAAGAAAAAAAAAATCAGCCGCATTTCTTCTAGAATTGGCATTTTCCCCTGTAATAAAGAACAGATGATTTAAAGAGTGTTGCTATCTGTCTCATCCTTCATGCTTTGCCTGAAGTTTTGAAGGCGAGTTTGGAAGTTGCTGTTTTTCCGTGACTGTCCAACCAAAGAATATTTCCTCATACTATACTGTATTCCACTATTCATATGAAACCTAAACTCTCTGAGGATTATAAAAACAGTAGAGAAGAAGACTAGAAAGAGAAGAAGGAAACACATCGAATGAAGCAGGTAACTCTTACTGCATCATTGCGCATCCCATAAACTGATAGAACAAAGCATATTTGATTAGAATCACACACCAAATAGTATCTGCAGAGAGAAAGAGAGCACTATGAAACACTGAAAAGCAAAACTAATAATGTTTCACTGATAAAATAACATAAGTTGAATCCAAGAGTAGCATGGATTTACATAGGTGGTTTTGGAAGAGGCTTACAGGGGAGTGGCATTCTCTTGCTTGACAAAGAAAAGCACTTTTCCCACTATTGCTACTGCTCTGTTCAGGCCCTCTGACAACTGATCTACAGAGGCTCTTTTATACGAAGAATTCACTTACAGGTGAAAAGGCATGCAACAATGATTAGTACATTCCATTTGAGAAAGGAAAAAATGCATGATCACTCAGAACTGAAGTGTATCATCAAGAAAAAACACAAAAGAGTCGGGTAACTTACAATTAACAGCAGCTAGAGATGATGCCAAAGAAGCAAGTCGTTTAGTTCTAGCCTGGCCCTATAAATCCAAACCTCAAAAGAATCAGCTGAATCTCAGAAGAAAGGGAGCATTCACACGCGCACACACACACTTTATGTGAGATCTGACATAAAGGAAAAGTTAACACAACTTGTAAAGTTAAACTATGCTTTTTAAGATTAAAGATTGTTACATAAAATCTTCTTAGCTTCTTAGTTTACGCAAAGCACTCGCAAATGTAACTAACATTCATGGATTCCCGAATCCTCTTTCTGTTTCTTTTCCCTTATCATTATTTTTACTAACACAAATACTTTAAAATGACAGGTGAAATCATGCTATTAAGAAAGAGCGTATCAAAATTGCAATGAAGCGGCAACTAAGAGTGCCATGTTTCCATAACAACTAACATAAAAAAAAATGCAGTACCCTCAACAGATTCTCCAACTTATCAAGAAGATTAACCATCTTTTGAACCTCCTCAGTAGCATTGAGACTAGGATCCTTTAAGGCAGCAGCTTCAAACCCACTAAGGGCCCTTTCATAATTCTCTAGATAACGGTTTACCTGCAAAGAGGAATTCCTTAGATGGTATTATGGTATAAGTAGCTAAGCAGCACTTGTCACCTGAATAAAAATTTGGAAGTTCTACCTAAGCAATGGAATAGTTAAGTCAAATTCACCATTAAGCAAGTGAATTTATTGCTCTCGTTAGGTCTCCATCAAGTGAATTTATTGTTCCCTTGAATTTTCAAGCAGAGCCTCCAATACTTGTACATTACCAAATATTCTAGGAGCATCCTCTTCAATCTCTCAGTTTCTTGCATACCAAATCAAGATGACCAGAGCAAAAGGAAAATGCTCATGGAGAGTTTTTGGTCACCAATGCAAAATAAGTTTCATTCCTACTCCTAAATTTATTGATTCATCTTTCTTATCCTTTTCACCTAACCATTAGAAGCCTAAAATTAAAAGAGCTTCCATTGCAGTTTATCACCAATGTTGATCAGCGATGCAGATGGAGATTGGTATATGCATTTCAAAGAAAGATTACACGTTCATCCCATGAATTTCTAGAAACTTCAAGACAATTTCATCATTTGAGAAAGTTGTTTCTGATCAATCGATTAAATGAGGAATTTTTAACTTACAGTGGCACAGTTGAAATATAGGTCTGGATTGGACTTCATCCTCTCATCTTTCTCCTGAGATATATTATTAACTGACTTAGTAGAGGAAAAAATTCACTGATCTGAAACAAATTAAGAATCTACTCAACAGAGACTTGTAGAAAATACAAAATGCTTGTAAGCAATGCAGAATGAATCATGATTCACAAGTAATCACTCCGTATAATCAACTCCTATTTAAAAAGGGGTTAATTGGTCCAAACATCACTTCAACAGGAACTTAGTCATTAACTTCTAAATTTGATTTTGGTCACAATAGTATTTATTTTTTTGGAATTAACAGACTAAAATCAACATGTGATAGACACGTGATTTGTCCTTTTAAAGGACAAGGTACAAGGTCTTATGGAACCATGAGGAAGATTCTGTTTGTTAATCAATGGAAGCCTCATAGAGCATTCCAGAAAAAATAGTGCAAGGATCAAAATCAAGAATTTAAAGAGTTAGGGAACAAGTTCCTTCTGACAAAAAGTTCAGCGGAGGTTCGGATCAATCAACCTTCAATTAATCTTTAAGAGATCCATCACTGATCATCAAATGGTTTAGAAAAGGAGACTTCACAGTCTCCACACTTACAGCATTTTGGTATGCTTTTAAAGACTGTAGGAGCTTGCTGTGATCCCATGCCCCAGTCACAAAAAAACTTGTCAAGCATGCATTTCCAAGGTTGTCTGTAAAAAGATGAAACGATGTCAAAGGCAAATGGTACGGAGGCTAACATAATCACTAAAAAAAAATAATTTACAAGCGTGTGTGGCCAGGGGGGCAGGAACAAGCAGCATAGTCATCATACAAATATATATATATATATATATATATATATATGGAGCTCAATGTTTCTTAGAAGGCAACAAGAAGAAATGCTCGAAATCAGCAACTACCCTTCAAGATTCAGCTAGTGATACAGATGGCAAGCAAACACCAGACATATACCTTTGATTTTCATGCCATTACAAAATGTTGAATATGTTGTAAGAACTGGTAGATTATAAACAAATATAAAAAATATTGGAAAAAAAGCAAATGATATGAGTTGATTTGATTTGATGTAAGATCTTACACCAAGAGTTTCCATCCTTGACATCCAAAGTGATCGCATCCTTGGCATGTTGAATGCTTTCCTCAACAATTTGTGCCTGATTTTCAGAACCTACATCAGGGGAAGAAAACTATGGTAAATGTCTGTATTCAAACACGCTAAAGTCAGATTACAAACCTTTTCCTTGCAAGTTTTCGGGCTCTGAATTTAATTCATTAATTTAGGGCTATTGCTCAAGTCCTGAAGGCTGGCAATTAACAGAATTTCATGGTGGTCTTTGGCATGAAAATACATGTTACAGTGTTTTTAACTCAAAATTGTCTCAAAATACATCCACTGCAGGGACATTAATTTGTGAAAGGATTAATTTTTCAGCCACATTAGCACTTCCAACCTATAACCAGCGGACAGTATGATGATAGAAAATGAAATTTCAAAATCATAGAAGACGTTTTGATTGCCAAGCAATTTTGTCCACTGCTAAGGCTTAGATAAAGTGTTATAACTATTAGGTAGCTACATGTGTCATATACACTTCATGATGTGCGGTTTTTTGGGTAGGTTAATACAGTTAGAAGACACGAGGAAAAAAGTGAAATGAGGAATTAAACTAATTGCACTAGAATTTACCATTCAACTCATCTATTTGGGCCCAAAACTAAATATGCACGTATTATAAGTGGTTATAATGATGTACTATAATAATAATAATAATAATAATAATAGTGCAACTAAATCTTAACATATTTATACAATAAACATTCATATCTTTTACAGTTTACTTGTACCTACAGATGAAGATGCATTCTATCTTTCAAAATAGTTAAACAAAGTACCTTAAAGAGGTACAAAATCATTATTCTAGCTTTGGACTACAAGAATAACTATGAAACATATCAATAAGACCCTTCAATTACTTTTGATCATGCTGTGATGATATTTTTTATGCAATTTTCTTTGTAACATAATCTTCAATAAGATCATTTAACTATGCAATCGCCATTAAAATAGCTAGGAAAACAGGTATCACTTTAGCAGCCAACCCATTTCATTCTATCAAAAGTAAGGTAATTAGAATCATGATGTTATCATGCGTGCATTATAATTTTTATCAAAGCATACCAAAGATGCAGGGTTTGTCTTGATAAATTATGAGGATTGAAAAAGTGTGCCATCAAAGCGCTGGAACATATAAATGAGCAAACCAATAACAAATCCTATGCATGCTTTTACGCCAGAGAGGCTAAAGGTTTGAGGAGGGTAAAAAGAAGGAAATAAAAAAACTTGAAATCCTTGCCTTGGGCCATTCTTCTTTCAAGCATTGATAACAGACAAAGTATCTTCTTGTTTGCCCCCTGCACAGCAGCCAGAAAGAATATCTATCAGTATCTAAACATCAAGCATGATAAAAGGATTAAATGTTTGTTAAAACTTATAAAACCTAGCAATTGAAATCACAACTAACCTTACTTAGTGCAAGATTGAAGCAATTTTTTGCTTAAGGTAAATCTCCCTTCTTCCAGATGCAGTTTCCCAAACACAGCCAAGCATCTGCAAGTGATGGATTCAACTTAACCTGGGGAAATGAATTAAGTCAGTTCCCAACAATGGACCTCAAACTAAGCATTATTACACCCAAAACTAAATGGAACTCACAGCTTTAGAGAGGTGGTCCTCAGCTTCTTTGTTGTATTCAGGTACTACATCTAACAACTTGCCTCTCAGATATTCATATGTCGCTCGTTGCACAGGTGATTTCCTATATTCTATGAAAAAAACAGTTTTTTCACCAAACATATCAGTAAAAAAATTAAGATACACTTTGCAGAATGAAGGCCAACAACAACTAATTAAACATGCATCAATTCCACAGGAACTGAAAAATTTAAGAGTCAGAAGGTCTTAAAAGAAGTGGAAACTGCAGGCACATTCATCAAACTAGGAGACATTATTTAAGCAAGCAAAAGAACAGTCTTTATCATCACTAACCAGTACTTGTTTCCTATTTGTTAGTTCATTAAATTGAGAAAGAAAAAGAACATTTTCCAACAAGCACTGTTCCATGAGAGGGGGGGGAAGCCACCTCAGTACCCATATCAAAAGATACGAAGAGATTTAATGCTCAAGAACAAAAGGGTCATTGAAATTATCACAACCCTTTTCAAATTTCCGATCAACAAGCACAAAATCCCAAGTTCCCAACATTCGATTGAACAGGTATATTTTTTTTATTATCAAGATTGACGCGAGAGAGAAAGAGAACCCACCAAGAGGAATGGAATCGAGGAGGTTGAGAGAGAGATCGGATTGGGATTGTAATTTGGAGATTTTGTCAAGTGGGTTTGGTGGGAAATATGTGTCCCTCAGAATGTAGAGATCATCTGCTGCTTTTGTGGCTTTTGCCCATATATCTTCTCCTTCTCCTTCTCCTTCTCCTTCTCTCACTAGCCTGCTGCCGCTGCTCATCTTTCTCTCTCCCATGTCTACTACTACAACAGCTCAGTGTAGGAAGGAAGAAACAGGGGGACAACAAAGCAAAGTGTCCTTGAATAACAATACTCTTGTATATCCACGACGTCGTATCCCTAAGCTTAAGAACTATTTATCCTTTCACATCACAGCAAACCTATATCAAGGATCGAACATGAGACTCGCTGATAGTATTAAAAATCCTAATCCAAACACTATAAATTGTTTTAGTTGGGCACCGTACTATTTATTTAGATTGGATTCATAAATTGAACATGTTATTACTTATTTTCAATCTCTTAAAGTCCCTGTGTTATCAATGAAACGTTATTTGTAAAATTAAGAAGATTTTTTAAATTCAGACGCGTGGATGGTTTGATTAAAATCCAATTGATGAAGAAAAGATTTATAATTTTGATTGATAAAGATTAAAAGCTAATTTAAAAGTATTTTTATTTAAAATTGTACACACAAGTGTGTGTATGTATATATAATAGTTGTTTTCTGATTTATTTATTTTTTTATTTTAAAAATATTTTTGAAAAAAATTATTTTAAATTAATATTTTTTTTAGTGTTTTCAAATCATTTTTATGTGTTAAGATCATCTCTAATGAAAAAGCTAAATGAAAAGACAAATTTAAAAAGTTGTACTTTTAGATTTTGTTTCTGTTTTTATTCACTCCAACGGTCCAGACAAATGAATAGCTAAAATAGCTATTCATCATTTGAAGAGTCATTTCTACATTTCTCTGTAGAAATGGCAAAAGAAAATGATCATTGGCCAACGGCTATTTTTATAGCCGTTGGCCAACAGTTTATTTTTTTAAAAAAAGCAAAATGAAAGAAACTTGTAAATTTTAAAATCTTATATTGTGCCTCACCCTTCTCTCAAATTTAGAAAAACAAGAATCAATTATTCTCCGGTTAATTAATAACATCGGTTGTATACTTGTTTAAAAGCTTTTTCTATTTTTTTTTTATACCTCTTGATTTTGTAGACCTTTTGTTGTTAATTTGATATTTTGTGATGATTTTTATTTCCCTGTTATTTTATGTTTTTGATATGGGTTAAGGAAGACAATTTTATTTATGTTGTTATCTTTGACAAAATTGAGAAGAAGTAGTAATGGTAGTTGATATTGATAAAAATATAGAGTAACATATTTAAATTTTATTTTTTATTACATGTTTTAATTTGAGGTCAATTATATTTTATCTTATTAAAAATGCAATTAAACCAGTATATCAATCCTCTTTTAGTTTCAAAAAATGATCAAATTATAATGTTAAAACAAGTAGGAAGCAATGCTTATTATTAATTCACATGTATGGAAACTACAAAATTGCTAGACATTGAATGTGAGCTTCTTTTACACTCTTTTATAAGGTTTTAACTTGAGTTTTTTTTTTAATGTAGATGGATTCAAATTTTCCAAACTCTTTTACCAACTTTCTTATTAGTGAGTCAAAAGATATTCTCTCTCAACCAAGTGATTCTAATTAATTATTTGATGACTTAACATACTCGAATTTAAATGTCCATGCAATAAAAAAAATCACAAATAAGTAAAAACTTCTCACCAAAAAAAGATTGTTTACTTGTCTCTGCATGGCTAAATACAAGCAAGGATCCAATTACAGGAGTTGAACAACAAACAAAACAGTTCTGGGCTCGAGTACATGCGTACTTTGTAGAGAATGGAGGAAACTTGAATAATCGTTCCCAAATAAGCATCTCAAGTATATGGCAAGAAATAAATAGAGAAGTCGGTAAATTTGTTGGATTTATTACTCAAATTTAAAATTGCCAGCAAAATGGAATAACCGAAGAATCAAGGGTAATTTTAATATTTATTTTCATGTTAAATTGTTTAACATATATTTTAACATTATTTAATTTCTCTAATTTTTTACCATATTAATGATGCTCGACAAATATATGCTTCTTGCGTTGGCAAACGATTTCAACTAGAACATTGTTGGGTTATCTTAAGAAAAAAAACTCAAATGGCAATTTAAGTGTGCAGATCAACATCAAAGGTCAAACAAGAAATAAAAAAAGTCATGTAAATGCAAGTCTGGCTTCATTAGCTCCATCTACTACTGATTCTGTTAGTTTAAGAGAAGACAGTGAACCGTTGATTTATCAAGATAGACCAATTAGTCAGAAGGTTGCAAAGGAACGACTTAAACATAAACAAGAAAAAGATAAAGTTGGGGAGGTAACTGTAATAAATCTCTTACAACAATTCAGGGATACTCTAGTTGAAATTGAGGATAAAAAAAACAAGACAGAAAACTTATGTTAGAACAACAAGCTATGATGATTCAACAAAGTCAAAAGAAACAAGAACTAGACATGATAGAGAAAGAAGAACAAATTATGAAAATAGATATTTCTAATTTGGATCCAATTTTTGCAGTGTATTTTCAAAATAGAAAGTTAGAAATTATGCAAAATAGAGGTTTAAATTTTTAATTAATTAGATTGATTTATTGTTTAATGTAATGTATTTTTAATTAAATATGTAGAAATTTCTTGGTTATTTTAAATATATTGTTATAAAAGTGGTATCAATTCATAATACTTTTTTGAAGTTCTTCTAATACTTAATAACAATAAATAGGATTAATTAACTTAAAAGATAACAACCATAATGAAAAAAAAACATAAAAAACTTGAAACTTATGATGACATAAGAAGTTCAAATCTAATGATTCTACTCGTTGCCATATTGTTCCCACAAGTCCCCAAGGGGCGTAGCGTGATGGCAAAGGGTTTGAGATCTGCACAGCAGGTCTCGAGTTCGAGTCAGGGCGTGCACCTCTTGTAAGAGCCTGGGACAGCCGCGGTTTTACTTCCTCACCTGGGCCCACAAAGTGCGCTTTCCTCGAATCAAAAAAAAATATATATTGTTCCCACAAATGTTCAACCAAATCTTCTTATAGTTGAGAGTTAGTTGCTTTATCCCTAGTTCGATTATGAGTTTGAAGAAAACCATGTAATTCTGGTATTTCACCATGTGACACTAATATAAAAGAATTAACTTCACGTTCATGGTCAAATCCAAGGTTCATTGCTCATTCATCCTCAATAGTCATATTATGCATTATTATGCAAGCTTTCATAATATTTGCAAGCGTTTCTTCATCTCAATATCGAACAGGTCCACGTACAATTGCAAAACAAGATTGGAGCACCCCAAATGCCCATCCACATCCTATCTTGCAAAATCTTGCTTACTTATAAAATATTTTCTCTTTGCTCCTAATGGTCTTAGGATTGTTTTAACAGAGGTTGACCAATTAGGATAAATCTCATCTGCTAAATAGTATCCCATTGTATATTCATATCCATTAATTGTATAATTGACAGGAGCAGTACAACCTTCAGCAAGTGCAGCGAAGATAGGTGACCGATCAAGAATATTAATATCATTTAATGATCCAGGCATTCCAAAAAAGACATGTCATATCCAAAGATCTTGTGAAGCCACCACCTCCAGAATTATAGTTGATTCATGACAATGACCAGTATACATCTCATGCCATGCAATTGGGCATTTCTCCTATTTCCAATGCATACAGTCAATGCTCCCTAACATCCCTAAAAATCCACGCTGCTCTCTAATCGATAATAATCGACAAATATTGGTCTCGTTTGGTGCCCTTAGATACCAATCACCAAAAACTTCTACGATTGCTTTGACGAAAGCTCTAAGACTTTCTATCGCAGTGGTTTCTCCAATTCCAAGGTATTCATCAATAAGATTTGTAGGAATATCATATGCAAGTATTCCGTGAGCTGCAGTTACCTTTTGAAGGCAAGATAAATCAAGAACACCAAAAGCATCTATCCTTTGTTTGAAATATGGATTATGAGCTTCCACTGCATTTGCGATCCGAAGAAAAAGACGACGACTCATCCTCAATCTTCTTCGAAATTAACTTTCAGTGAATTTAGGATTTTCAGCAAAATAATCATTAAATAACCTTAACTCACCTTCCTTTTCTATTACGATTGACAATATTGTGATCAAGAATAGAGCCACGATATACCCTGTTCTCCGCCCTTGATTATTCGATTCTTCTTCAGCAACCACAGCGGTAACAACTTGAAAAGCGAACACATGAATGTCATCATCAAAATCAAAAGCATCATAAAAATTAAAATTAGAATGATTCATGATGAATTTTAATGAAATATAATAAAGATCAGAGAGAAGAAAATGATGAGAAAAAATGTTAAGGTATATGAGAATATTTATAGATGGATTATTTTTTCAAATTCTGAAATCTTAGAATATTAGCTGTTATTTTTTTAAAATTTGAAAATTTAAAATGTTGGCGGTCATTTTTTCAAAGTTTGAAATTTTTTTTTTAAATAAAAATTTAAAATGTTGGCGGTTTTTTTCAAAGTTTGAATTTGAATTTACTTTTAAAAAATTAAATTTTTAACAGTAACATATAAAACTGAAAATTAAAAATATTCATATAAATAAATTTTAAATTTAATTTTAAATTATATCTTTTAACTTTCATATTACTTCATTAATTTTATATAACTTTTACAAATTACTCATATTAATTATATAATTAATAACATCATAATTATATTATATATAAAATATCTAAATTAGTTATATAATTATATTAAAATTAATTTAACATGAAATATATTAAAATATAATTGACTTTCTAAATAACTTTTTACCATTGGAATACACATAATCAAAAAAGTTATATTTACACTATTTAAAAAGCTTTTTTTTATCAATTTGGCTTTTTAATATAGCATTTTTTATTGGAGATACTCTAATATCAAAAATAATTTTTTAAAAATAAAAAAATTTATTATTTTAATATATTTTCAACAAAAAAACATTTAAAAAAACAATCTTAAATCCACATGTGAATTATAAAGAATGACTCGTCTTCTTTGTTCTTTCTTCCGTTACGTATAGTTAATTGGCAGTTTTATGTGGAAAAAAGTTTATATAGTCTGATTTTTTCCTGCCCTCTGCGTGATTTTAAATAACAAAATCTCCTAACACAAGAATAAAAAATGATGTCGAAGATCTCCGAGAGAGAGAGGCTTTTTATACTGTAATGGAACATGTTGAGTTAATTAAACAAAGAAAAACCATATAATGTTAGGTAAAGGTTCTTTCATACATTAGTGGAATCTTAGGATTCAAACTAGCCCAACGACATGCAGAGCCCGTATATACAATTATTTTACTGATCATCTGCAGGGATAATTTCTTTCGATTTATTTCTTTTTCTTTAAATATATTTTTCATTACATGTTTATTTTCTCATGTTTGTCGAAATTGAAGCACGATCTCTGGCGATTGAGTTCCAAAGGCCCTTCCTTAAGGCGCAGCTTGCAGTTATGAGTGGAAGCAGGAAGGATTATTTATCCATCTAATGGCATCGACTTTGCAAGCGCTGGCAGCGGTGTTTAGCAGGAAACAAGCCCAGACTGGGTAAGAAATTCTATTTTAAATAAAACAGACTCGATGAGATCGTGGGGAAAAAAAATAAAAAACGAGTCAATTAAGTTATCTGTTAAATTTGTGATCTATATCACAGGAATAAAATAATCTAATAAAAATAAATTTAATATTAAAAAATAAAGTATTGGTCGAAAAACATATATAAAAAAAAAACAGAAAAAAACCTACTCTAATGAATGGTATTAATGAATAATGTTTTACAAGAGAGTTAAAAATCCCTCTTTTTAGTTTTTTTTTTCCCTTATCAATGAACTGTAATGGTGACGCGACATGGAGCGTGGAATTTTTTTTTAGGAGGGTAGAAATTCTTTTCTTCCGAATTCGGAAGATTGAAGGAAGTCAATTATTCGGATATTTGGCTGACCGAAGGTCATAGATTCAGTACCTCATTACCTTAGCACACGGGAAAAAAAAAAAAGGAATAAAACAATTAAATGACATGAGAAAATTGCATATTACCTCAGCCCACGTTTCATGACTTGGAATCGACACGCGTATGTAGTCACGTGATGAGACCAAGTTCTTGTCATTTCACTTTTAGGTCTAAACACAAATTTTCGAAAGCAATCTCTATAACAAATATCAAACACCAAGCAAAGCAGAATCTCATCGACAAAAACCTGGTCCAAAAATGTTGGTTCTTTGCGGAATCAGGATGCAGTGACATTTTCAACTGCTTCCTACATTATGGCACCCCAACACTTGATCCTGATGCCTACGTGCAAGCCATGTTAGCACAAGCTGGGAATTTGATCGATCAAATTTACAAGCTTGGTGCTCGCCGGATCGCTCTATTTTCACTAGGCCGGCCTGTTGGGTGTAATCCAGCAAGGGCCCTCTTGCCAGGTGCACCGGTTGACAAATGTTCCGGAAAGATGAATTTGATAGCAAGGGATTGGAAAGCTTGGTCAGTGATATGCCCATTAAATTGCCTGGTGCGGTTGGTGTCTTTGGTGCTGTTTATGAGACCGTACAGAGATCTCGAGCTGCTGGATTCCAGCACGCTATCGTAATTCACCAGCTGTCTCTCAAAACCATAAACAAAAGATAAAAATATAATTAACACGTTTTTATTAATGGGATTCTAAATAATATAAATTATATTTTAAAATTTTAATTAATAATTTAAATTATTAGATTAAATTAATTTTTTATATGGTATCAGAGGTTTAATAACCAAGCAGTCACAAGTTCGAATCTCATTATTTTTATTTATTGGATAAAAATTAAGTATAAAATAAAATAATATAAGCAAGTTTCAAGTTTAAAAAATTTTTATTTAAGGGGATATATTATAAAATAATATAAATTATATATTAAAAATTATTAAATTATTAGTTTGAATTAGTTTTTAATACGCAGCAGGGAAGGATACAAGATTTGTCCAAATCCTAACACGTTTTTGTTCCGGGATTATTTCCATCCGAGCGAACATACTTGCAAGCTCATCACCAAGGCGTTCCAGGGTGGAAAGAAGTCAGTAATTAGGCCAGTCAATCTGAAGACTCTAGCCAGCACGGCTTGGGATCCATGTTTGGTAATTTTTGAGAAAAAGCAGTGTAGAGAGATTCTGCGCGTGGCTTGTGTGATCTTTGAACACTTCTGCTTGTATCTCACTTGAATTAGTAGTTTGCTTGGACTTGTCTGTATATTATCTCTGATTCCATGTACTATAATGGGTTTACAGAGGATTGAGAAACATTCATTTCTATCCTCGAATGCCACGAGGTTATCTTCGAGGGTGTCGTTGGATTTTTCAAAATCAAAGAAATCGTTGTAGTTTGAACACATCGAATGCACGCATG
>Ga0325411_1001900_pt1 | contig 23405 bp, 9 predicted proteins | sample PopdelMetagenome_13_FD_206181 | JGI IMG/M metagenome (GOLD analysis project Ga0325411, IMG submission 206181) | Populus deltoides microbial communities from Bellville, Georgia, United States - Xylem-PdIQD-R4 | ecosystem: Host-associated > Plants > Phyllosphere > Stem > Wood/Secondary xylem... | reverse complement strand
CTTCTGCTTACCTGATTGGAGACCAAACACAATTTCACCGTACTCTGACACAACATCAAACAATTCTTCACCGGAAAGACGCGGGGGTGCAACATCATTTTCAACTCTGCCAACAAAGAAATCCTTTCTGTTCTTTCTGTACCTGTGGTTATGTGGCAAGAAACGACGGTGACAGTCAAAAAAAGAAGCTTTACCCCCGTTTGTTAGCGTGAATGCCTTGTTGTTCTCCATACAGTATGGACATGCTAGCTTTCCATGCGTGCTCCAACCAGAAACCATTCCATAAGCTGGGAAATCATTGATAGTCCACATCAAAGCTGCTCTCATAACAAAATTTTGTTTCCTCGAGATGTTATAAGTCAAAGCTCTAGAGGACCACAACTGCGTCAACTCATCAATCAACGGACGAAGACAAACATCTATATTCCGACCCGGACTGCTCGGACCTGGTATGACCATAGATAAAAACATGAACTCCGGCCTCATACATATCCCCGGTGGCAAGTTATAAATCGTCAGTATTACCAGCCAACAAGAATAAGGAGCAGCAAATGACCCGAATGGGTTGAATCCGTCTGTACACAACCCAAGACGCACGTTCCTTGATTCAGCTGAAAAGTGAGGATGCATACTGTTAAAGTGTTTCCAGGCTTCACCGTCAGAAGGATGAACCATCACTCCATCAACCGCATGGTGTGATTGGTGCCATGTCATGTGCTCAGCAGTCCTTGGTGACATGAATAACCTCTGCAGTCTAGGTGTGATTGGGAAGTATCTAAGTTTTTTATATGCCACGAGAGTCTTCCCTCTACCAGTTCTAGGTTTGTAACGGGAATGCCCACATGTCATGCACTCGGTCATCTCAGCATTTTCAAGGTAGTATAACATACAGAAGTTAGGGCATATATCAATTTTCTGGTATCCTAAACCGAGAGGTTTCATCATCGACTTAGCAGCATAGAAGTTCTCTTTCAGCCTGTTCCCTTCAGGTAAAATGCTTCTCGCCCATTCAATAATCTTGTTATAACCGACCTCACTCAACCCGTGATCTGACTTGATGGTGAACACCTGTGCTACGGCTGATAATTTACTGTGGTTCGTGCAGCCATCCCATAATGGTTCGTCAGAATCTCTCAACAAATCAAAAAACCTTGCTGCATCTGAATTAGGTTCTTCTTCTACGATTGGACATTCCCTGACATTACCTTCACACATTCTCATTGCATCCATAACCATATTCCTGTAAGGATTACTGTTCTCATTTCCAACTTCATGCATCCTGCTAGCACTAGAAGTTGACCCGACCACATGTTCTTTCATGCTCTCATCAGGAACAAATAGTTCTCCGTGAGCATACCAACACGGGTAATCTTCCATGAACCCTTTGGTTAGAAGATGCATCGTTACAACATCTTGATGCAGAAACTTTAAATTTTTACACTTCCTGCATGGACACCTAATACCGCCATCAGTAAAATTCCTCAGAATAGATGTTGCGAAATTAATAAAACCCTAGACACCGTTACAATAATCCATCCTTCGCAATCCTTGGGGTGAGTCCCGATACATCCATGAACGATCATCCATGACTTCTATTGAACCTCTATAAAACATAACAAAAATATTGATTTTCCCCGACATAATCCAACAAACTAAAACAACACTTATGTTAATATTCATTATCAATTATTAACCATCAACGTTCATACATACAAATTTATACATATATAAATTTACAGAAATCACAACTTCGAAATAGAATTCATAACAATTAAACAAAACTCGTTAAACAAGCTATTAATTATTTATTTCATCACAACGACACATTTAATTCGGTGTAATTCAAACAAAATTTTAACAATTTACAAACAAATATAATTTGATAAAATCTAAAAAAACTATAACAACTACAAAATTATACATTCATACTATAAGTTTCTTTGACAAATAACAATTAAACAAGTACAAACATTAACAAAATACATATACTAAAACAATAAAATTAACAATTAAATATTAAAACTAAAATGGATAGATTTACTTAAAAAAAATGATAAAATCTACAAGAAACGGATATTGTGACCACGTACGGATATTGAGTGCTCGTGTTGAGAATAGTGGAGAGTTGGGATGGGTGTGGCTGCAGTTTGGGAGGGGAGAGGTGGGATGGGAAAGAAGAAGAAGGAGAAACAAAGAAAGAGAGTGTTGGCAGATCGGTGGGTATATAATGGTTTTTCTGATGGAATCACCGATGGATTACTTCTGTCGGTGATTCCATCGGTGATTCCATCGGTGACAGTGCCACGTCACTGTACGGATATCTCAGTTTGAATCCCTCGGTCATTCCGTCGGTAAAATCGGCTGACGTCACCACGCCGTCGGCGAAACGGTTGGTATATACCGATGGAATATTTCTGTCGATATATACCGACGGAATTACCGATGGATTTATGCCATCGGTATATACCGATAGATTTTGAGACGAAATTATATCCGTCGGTAATACAGAAACATTTCGTTGGTAATTCCGTTGGTTTTCTCCGGTTTTCTGGTAGTGAATAACCTTTGCAATCTAGGTGTGATTAGAAAGTATCTAAGTTTTCTTATGTGACAAGAGTCCTTCCCTTACTAGTTCTGGGTTTATAACGAGCATGTCCACATGTTTTACACTCGGTCAACTCTGCATTTTCAAGGTAGTACACCATGCAAAATTTTAGACACGTGTCATTTTTTTAGTAATCTAGGCCGAGAGGTGTTATCATGGATTTAGCAGCATAAAAGTTATCTTTCAACCTATTCCCTTAAGGTAAAATATTTTTCGCTCATTCAACAATTTTTCCATAACCGACCTCACTCAACTCATGATCTAACTTGATGGTGAACACTCATGCAACGACCAATAATTTACTGTGATTTGTGCACCAATCCCATAATGGTTCATCAAAGTCTTTCAAAAGATCAAACAACTCGGTCGCGTTTGTATGAGGTTCTTCATTTACTTTTGGACATTGATAAACATAACCCTGATTCATTCTCATCACATTCATAACTATATTCTTCTAAGGATTATTATTGACATCTACAACTTTATACACATTACTAGAACTAGAAGTTGACCCAACCATCCTTTCTACCATGGTCTCATGAGGAACATATGATTTTCCATGTGCAAACCAACATAGGTATCTCTTTATGAACCTTTTTTTTTTTTGTAAAAGATGCATCATTACAGCATCAAGATCAAGAAACTTTTTTATTTTTACACCTCTTACATAGACATCTAATATCGCCTCCACTAATATTTCTCCAATTAGATAGTGTATAATTAATAAAACCTTGAACTCCATTACAATTATCCATCCTATATAACCCTTTGTGTGAATCTTGATACATCCATGAACGATCATCCATTACTTATGTCAAACCTATATTTAAGATTATTTAGTTAAATAATTTTGATACATCTTTAAAGCCCTTTTAGAATTTCAAGGACAAGGAGCATTAATTTGCTTTTAGATATTTTTAAATAAATAAGCTTATTTAACGGGTTCATTTTATATTTCATCAATTTTATTGTTGAGTTGAAATTTTCAATAAATATATAGAAATCTAAATTTATATAGATAATTGGTAATGAATTAGTTGTATTATTAAAATAGTTTGAATGAATTTGAGTTAAACTAATGTTCTGTTATTTATTTAATTTATGTAATTAATTATTTATTTCATCACAGAACATCTAAGTCACAAATTCAAAATAAATTTCATCAATTTACAAACAAGTATAATTTTACAAAATCTTAAACAAACCCTAACATGTACAAATTATACATTCATACAAGGAAAAAAAACAATAAAATAAGTAAATACCCAAACAAAATACATATTCTATAAAAATATGCAATAAAAATTAACATTTTAAAATTGAGTTAAAAAAATCAATATTTTTGCTTACTTGAAGTGAGAAATCCCCAATAAAATTTAAATCAAAACATGGATATTGACAAGCTTAGTACAAAATGGCTGGATTTGTAGTAGAAGGTTAATTTGTGATAAAATAAGGTTGGGTTGTATTGTTTGTTGCGGAGAAAAATGAAGGAAGAAAAAGAAATGAAGGAGGGAGCAAGGAGAGTCGCTTGTGATGTCATAAATTAAATATCACATATGGATTTACTGACGAATTTAATCAATAAATTTAAATTTGTTAATAATTTTGTTTGTGAAAATAACATATAATTGTACCCTTTTTTATTGTAATTTTCTCAGTATATATCTAGATAATATTTATGTTGATATTTACTGGTGGATATTGTAAGTGTATATTCAGTCAAAACAATTCACTATAAGTTACTAATAAAAATATTTATTTTATCTATATATCTATTTATATCTACTAATTTTCTAATAGTAATTTCAAATTCGTGGAAGATCATCTCGTTTCATTGAGCTTGATGCATGGAAAGAAAATGGACCTAATTTCTAAGCCCTTAGGAATATTGCTAGGGCTGATGCGAGCAAATCAGTCAGCTGATGAAATCAAATCAAAAGAGTTACATCAACCTGAAACAAAAGAAAGGAAAGGCCACATCTCGGTGGGTAGAGGTACGAGCTACGAGCATGCATCTCCCCTTTTGGGTGCTTGACCCTATTCACATGAAGAAAAACTACAAATCTTCTTTTCCATTGACAAAGACATTTGATATTCCCCCATTATATTTACTTCCTGTTGACGGCTCTCATGTATTTGTTGACGACGATCGAGTGCTGTTCTTGATCTACAGTTGAAGCTTCATTCTTCGGTCAACTTATCCAAGCATTATGGAGGCACATCAAATCCATGCCCTGCAATATGTTGACACTCTTGTCAGAGAGATTGTTTATTTTTGTGTTTTAAAAATATTTTTAGTAAAATTTAAAAAAAATTTATTTTTTTATTAACTTCAAATTAATATATTTTTAGTGTTTTCAAATCATTTTGATGTGCTGATGTCAAAAATAATTTTAAAAAAATAAAAAAACATCATTGGCATGTATTTTAGCACGAAAAGCTATTTGAAAAGCAACCGCAACCACACTGCCAAACACATTCTAAAATTAAATTCAAAAACAATTCAAAGTAACATGGATTGCAACAATAGTTAAATGATAATTGTTTCCTCTTTTAAATTTGATTTTTATTGTTTTATTTTTTATGTAAAATAATTTTTTTTAATTTTATCCTTTTATATATATATTAGATTTGATCATTATTTTTTTTTGTTATTTGTTTTGTTTTAGTTTTTAAAATTATTTTTTTATTTCATCCTCCTTCGCTTTTTTTCCTATCATATTTGATTCATATTCTTTTTATTACTATTTTTTTACTTTGAAAAATAATTAAAATTAATTTTTTTCAGTTTCATCCTTCAACATTATATTAGTTGAGAATCGATCTTCTTGGTTGAGCTCAGGTCTGAGATTTCACGGGTTGTGAATTTAAGAGATTAACCCAAGTTTAAAAAGCTCGTCCGTGTTTACTTGTTTTTTTTCTTTAATAAGCTTATATTTTTTCAATTTCATTTTTCAACATTTATTTAATTAGATATTAGGCTCCACTATTTTTTTTAAATTTTCTTTCTATTGGATTTTTCATTTAGTTTGAAAATGATTTGGGTTCTTTTGCCCTTCAACATAGAGTTATTTAATAATTAGACTTCATAATTTTATTTAATTTGCCTTCAACAAGATTACCCTAGTATCATAATTATGTTGCACATTTTACATGCTGACTTGAGTGGACTCATGTTATTTTTTTACCTTTTTAAATCATATTTTTCTTTTAATTCTGTCCTTCAATTTTTAAAAAAATTCAGCTTCATTTTTTTCTATTTTACTTTTTATGAGGTTATTACGTATCATTTAATTTTTACTTTGTTATCATATGAGTTCCTTCATCATTTTATTTTTTTATAAATTTGATTTTTTATTTTAATTTTATCCTTCAGCATTTGATTGGTTGAGAATTAGTCTTTGTGTTTTTTTTTCTTTTCTATGGGACTATCTCAGTCTTATACTCATGATCATGAGGTTAACGAGTTAACCTGATTTGTCTTGAGGTTTTTTTTGTTGTTCTTTTTAAATAATTATTTTTTTTTAGTTTTGCTCTTTGACATTGTATTATTTGATAATTGAGTGATTGTATTCAATTTGCTTTCGACAAGCTTACTATGATGTCACAGCCAAGTCGAGCTTCGATGGGTTTATTTTACCTTTTTCTTATTGTTAGTTTTTTTCATTTTATTTTTCATTTTTATATATTTTTTAATTTATATTATTAAATTAGTTGAACTTGTTAATTTATATTTAATGACCTGAGTCTCAATTTTATTTTATTTTTTGAACATTTGCATCATCCTAACATCTTTTTTTTTTTAATTTTGGAAAGAAATTAGGCAATTTATAGGCAAGGACACCTATTTAGTAATACAGGTCCAAATGTGGTTAGAACCAGGCACAGTCTACGTACGTGATAATGCTGATATAATTTATATTAGCTCGCTGATCCATTCGTGATAATGCTGTTACTGAATCTTATTGGTATCATTTACGTTGATGTACGTAGGCGACCAGGCTGACCCTTCACTACTAGTCCTGGGAATTCTTTGAATCAGCAAAGAGATTAGGGTTTTTTTAATCCACAGGAATAAACGGGAAATTAATATTTAAATTCTTTTATAAATAGCTGTCTCAAAAGTTATCGTGGAGTACCTTATAGGCATATGCCAAAAACCTTTAAAGATTCTTCATTGGAATATAAAATAATTAAAAATTCTAACTATAATAAATTAATATTCTAGTAAACTTTTTGTTCTTTGTTTTTGCCAATAGATATATTAGAATTTTATATATATATATATATATATATATATAATCAACGAGAGTATATTGAAAAGAACATAAAACCAATAATCAAAAAAATAAAAGGTTCTTGATAATCTTAATTTGATCATCTTGGTTTTAGATTGAAACCACTGAAGAACAAGCATACCCTATTAACCATAAAATTACCTCCCAATTAGGTTATGAAAGGAATATTAATCTAGTAAAGTACGTCAACATTTAATTATTTAAATAATAGTAAATAGCTAAATTAACAAATTAAGCACTTACATATATAGAAATATACAATAGGATCAATGATCCTCATAGCTGGCATCACTTAATTTAGCAATGAGGGCGGCCTTGTTACTAAAGAGGAAGGAGTTGTGAATAAATTGAAGCCTCTCCTTTGAGTGGGAAACATAGACTTGCATTAATGTGTTAGGACTAATAAGGCGAAGCCATGACCACCACTCGTGTATTTTAGTGGAGGCTTTATGTAAAACATTGAAAGAGACCGTACCACTAGACCAAGTTGCGAGCAGAAGTCTAGCAATACACTAACCTAGCTTGCTAGCTCTCATCAGAACCTAACCCAACAACTGTCCAAGGAGAGCATTTTCTCTTGTAAGGTTTCAGCACAATGGAATAAATTCAATATAAAACCCAGAAAATCCTTAGCATTAGTCCTTGATTTGGAGCGTTCCGCCAATAATTTGATGTGAAATAATCGAGTGTAGGTGTATTCATAGGAAATTTATGAATAAGCAAGTCTTTGTTCATTTAATACAATTATTGAAATGTGTGATACACGAAGAATCCATTACAGAACTCACATTATTTCTACACAGTAGGAGGCACTAAACAAAACAATGCGATAAAATATCTAGATGAAGTTGGATGATCATACATTTGAATCCAAAAAAGATGATCATAGGACATAAATTATATCAGAAAGGTCAGCGGAAAGCATATATTGTGGACATGATATGTATCATATACCCAATGTTTTGATAGAAATTATATAATGCATCGTGATCCTCTGCAGGCGGTGTCAAATAACTGGCCGGCTTCCTTCTAAAGAACATCCTCGGTTTATGTTCTTGCAAGATGAGGGTTCCTTTTCTTTTCCTTGTCGCTTGTTTATATTAACAAAAGCTAAACCTTGTTTGAAAAACATTCTTCACCTCGATCTATTTGTACAATTTTATTTGAACAGTACAATGATGTTTTTGCAATTCTAAAAAGGTGATATCCTTGTTACGGGTTTTATTGGTCAAAAAAAATTAATTTTAGAGTATAATTGTTTTTTCCATCATTTTTAGCACAGAAAAGTAATATATTTACCCCTGAAATTAAAAAAAAAATCATAAACCTAGAGATGAGGGGTAAATAAGTCTTTCTCTTATTAAAATACAAGAATTGACAAGAATGCCCTTGAAAAAAAAAATTTAAACCATAGTGCCAGGGCCTTTTGGTATTTTTACGTTGGTTTTTAATGTAATTGTTGGAATAATCAAGGGCATGTATGTCCATTTATATTAATTAAATATTATTTGAATTTAAAAAGTTAGTGGCGCGTGATGTGCATGTATCAGTATGTGGGAGGTGCTTGTACACTTTAGAAGGCGCATGTTGCGCCTCCCGATGGTAGAAAATAACCTTCAGTCTTGTCGTAGAATGTGTCGTCATCACATTCTCTTCTTTTTAGTACAACGTGTGTCAATGGTTGTTGGGCGATTTCTCGTCGATCAATTTTTTTTCTTTCTCCTAGCTAAAAAATAAAAGTTGGTCTTTTTTATTTTTGGTATTTCAACTTCAGTCTTTATTTTTTTAATTTTTTTTAGTTTTTTTATTGAAGTTTTTTTATTTTTAATTTAATTCTAAATTCTAATTTGTTATAAATACAAATCCACGAAAAATCACGGGTAATAGCCTGTAGGTTTGCTAAATTATAAGCAATTTATAAGACCGGTGATTTCTACTAGAAAAACTAAAAATAGGGACATATTATCCTAATTATGAGAATCAAATTTCATTGGACCTCTTACTAAAAAAAAAAAGTGCATGTTAGGTATTGACATGATCAATACGAGATGATAACGTCGATTGTCATCGTGTGTGTGTGTGTGTGTGTGTGTGTGTGTGTGTGTGTGTGTGTCCCCTGAGCATCATGTACGTGTGTGTGTGTGTGTCCTGAGCATCATGTACGTATACCGATCGAGTGTCGTATTGAAAGAAAGAAGGGAAACCTTTAAGATATTGGACAGCTGTAAAGGAATATGACTTATTGGAGCCCCGTTAGCTGATCCAAGGGTCACTTACAATGGATAGAGTAAGTGACAACAGTTGTTCTCAGTGATGTTAATTTACACGTAATTAATAAAGGAGTCCATTCGGTCGTAGAGAAACTTCAATTTTCTTTCTACTCGGTAGAGCCCTTTGAGAATTTGAAGGACAAGGAGCATTAATTTGCCTTGCATGTGTAATGAGACAACTATGGATTAAAAAAGAAATTGATAAATTAAGAGCAAATATGAGATCCTCAATCGGCACCTCAAGGAAAAGCGTATTAATTGGAGTGTCTTGTGGGATTAACCCAACAAAGTTCTAGTCGAGGAAAATGCAAATTATAAACTAGTTTTATTAAACCTAGTTCTTAGTTTTATAAATCAAATCAAGTACAAATTAACTTGGTATAATTTGGTTACCGTCTCGATTAATCCACAACCAGCTCAATCTAATTAAACTGGTGTTATTTTAAATATTTTAAGAAAAATATTGAATCGATAGTGTTTTAGATACTGTTTTAAATTAAATCAAGGCAATATATTTACTATACAGCAGGATTTAACCGCACAAGATTCAATAATTTTATTATAAATATTTTTGGTTTTTTAGGGACATGACAAACAATACAATAAAGCAGTTTTTTATATCTAAGTTTTTCAGGGGACACAGAAGACACAAGGAGACGGGATACCTTTTTTTAAGAATTTCCTTGGTAACATTTTGTAATTCCATGCCACACCTTTTACCTTTGAATTTGTGTCATTAAAGAAGTGCAAATTAATCAATCAAATTCAGAAAATATAAAAGATCAAAAAAAAAAAAAGAAGTGAGAAAATTCGCAGTCTGCACACAACACTAGTCGAAACAATCATAAAATGGAAGCTCTCGTTGAAATGAAATCAAAGAAACCAAAATTTGATTGGAACCGGGAGATGTGTAGATTTGAAATCTGGATGTAACCCTTGCTATCATATAAACCTTCCCACCGAGCTCTACCTTTGAACAGAACATGAATCTTAAGCAACAATAGGGAAAAAATGGAGAGATATCATGTTTGATCCTCGGCAAAAGGTGGCGTCGACGGATAACCTGGATTTGGGCTGTCCATTTGAGCTCCCAAGGAAGAAAAAAAAGGTGAACTTGGGCTAAGGATCTTGTAAGAAGGAGAGAACAAGAAAGGCACACTTGGGCTCATCTTCTGTTATCGTCTTGTTCATGAGCACCTTAGGCCCCTCGTTAGCTGCTATTAAGCTTCAATTGAACAAGTCCATCGGCTAGAAAGCTCTATTCATTCAACCAAATAATAATGAGAGGACCGTTTCTGTACATACTTGTGCATTTCAATGTCTCATATGAACCGTGCTAACTTTTGTGTTTAGAGATCTCTAGGAATTGCGGACTAAGAAGGTAAAAAAATTATTTTTTACATTAATATATTAAAATTATCTAAAAATATTTAAAAAAAAATTAATATTAAAAGACAAAATTTCAAAAAATATTATTATTATTATTATTGATATTAATTAAAATATCAAGTTGCCCCTAAGATTACAAATAAATCCCTAAAATCAAGCTTTAAGAGTGATTTAAAAAAATAGAAAACCTTTAAGTGCCATTTTGCTTTTAAAGGTATTTTACTAATTTAATTGTGCAGAAAAGATGTAGCAAGACTTTAGTAATCTTGAACAAATAAAAAATGGCTAATTCATGATAATTGGAGGGTGAGTGTGATAATTTTTTATAGGACTAAACAATAAATTTACCTTTTCAATGCAAATCTTCTAAATTTTAGTTAATATTCTGAATTCACAACATGTAAAATCACAAATTTGAGTTCAATTAAGAAGTTCAATTCTCAATCAATTTAATATTAGATGATGAAATTGAAAAAAAATACTCAAATTAAAAAAAAAACATACAATATAAAAAAATAGCAATAAAAAAATGAGCATCAAATATATAAAAAAAATGAAGGGTGAAATTGAAAAAAAAAATTCAAAAACTATCTTAAATAATAAAAAATATATAAACCAAAAGAATAAGAGTCAAATCTGACAGATAAAAAAATTAAAAAAAATGAAATTAAAAAAAATTAAAAATTAATTAAAATAAAACAAACATGAATCAAAAAAGGAAGGGTGAAATCAATAGAAAACAAACTTAAAGAGTTGATTTGCAAATTTAGAGGGCCAAATGTGAATTTTTAGGAGGAAAAAAAAAGGAAAAAAGAAAAAGGAAAATTTGTTTGCACCGCACCAAAGGTCCATTGACCATTTGCGTCATATATGGAGGAAAAAGAGGGTGAGACAAATTAAGGCCCCGTTTATTTGCTGGAAAGTAGTTTCCTTTTGGAAAGTGAATTCTGAGGAAAGTGAATTCCGGGAAAGTGAATTCCGGGAAAGTATTTTCCGATGTTTGGTAGTGCAATGGAAAATAAGTTGGAAAACATTTTCCATTGTTTGGTTATGTCATGGGAAATGAGCTGGAAAATAACTTATTAATGTTTTATTTTTCTCAAGTTTATTAAAATAATGAGGAACAAATCTTACAAATTAAAAAGTTGAATGAGAATGAAATTGAAAAAAAGATAATTTCATAAATTATCTCACATAAAATAAATAATAATCAAAATAATAGAGATCAAATCTAAAAAATTAAAAAAATAAAAGGTGAATAAATTAAAATAATAATAATAATTAACATTTCATAAATTATTTCAAATAAAATAAGTAACAATCAAAAGAATAAGGACCAAATTTGATAGATAAAAAATTTCAATAAAAAAATGATAAGGAAAAAGCAAATAGCAATTATAAAAATAAGGACCAAAATTAATATAAAAATTAAATTTTAAGAGATGAAATTGAAAAATAAATATACAAAACAAATTATATATAGCAATCAAAAGTTTGAGGATTAAATTTGATATAATCAGCAAATAATGACATTTCTAAATTTTTCACAACTTCCGAAAAGTGTTTTCCGCCCAAATTTTCCAGGAAAACACTTTCCTGAAAACCAAGCCAAATTTTCCTTTGACTGGAAAGTGTTTTCCGTTGACCAACTTTTCTAATGGCAAACAAACACAGGAAAGTTTGGAAAGTGGTTTCCCGGAAACCACTTTCCGGAAAACAAACACAGCCAAAGGGAAAACACTTTCCTGGAAACTAAACCAAATTTTTCTTTGATTGGAAAGTGTTTTTCGTTGACCGGAAAGTGTTTCCGTTGACTGGAAAGTGTTCTCCATTGACCGGAAAGTGTTTTCCGTTGACCAACTTTCCTAATAACAAACAAACACAAGAAAATTTGGAAAGTGGTTTCCCGGAAAGTGAATTCCGGGAAACAAACATGGCCTAAATAAAGCAGTGGAATAATAGTTTTGACCATCGTAGTCAATCGCACGCGCTGCTGAAAGACAATGGAGCAACTAATGCGTGCAACGTAAGAAATTTTTTTTATTTTTTATTTATGAAAACACTACATTGCCCTTAGAACAAAAAACAATATTTCAAAAAAATTGTGAAATGATAAATAAGCACTTGTAGTTAAGCTTTTGAAAATTTGATTTCAATGGCAAGATAAATAATAAAAAAAGTGAAATATCCAAAAAGCTTCTGGAACATAGTTAATTTTTTTTATTTTATGCTTTTAAGAACAATAAAGTAGTTTTAATATAAAAAATTATGAAAAGACCAAGATACCCCTAAACAGTTCTAAAATAACAATTGAACCAAGTAAAAATACCATTATACCCCTAAAACTATTCTTTGTGATTTTTTTGAAGACAAACTAAAAAATTTATTATTACAATCAACATTAAATCAAAACATATGCATAATACTTGTCCATGTATGTTAGGTTTTTCTTTTAGTATATGCATAAAACAATTTCCTTTTAATTCACGTTTTCTTTGTCAAGTGGATAGTAGCCCAAACGGTGGCACTAATTATTAGTTCTGGTGTCAATTCACAGCTCCAAATTAACATCGCCACAATATCTCACACAAAAATGGGGATGGGTTAAACGATTGCTTTTGATATGTTTTTTTTCATTATTATTTGTTGTCGTGTTTATTAAATGCAAAGTAAATATAGATATTGTTTTAATATGTAATAAAAATGATAATTATTTAATTACGCGTATCTTTTCATCTAATCTAAATAAATACATGTACATCAATATAGTTTTATTTTTATACTTTGTCTAGACTTTATATTAATTTAACTTATTTTTTTTAGATTAATATGGGTACCCGAGCTAGCTTGCGCGCACCTTGACTAATCTCACAGGCCCTGAAATTAACGATCATGTAAGCCTCCAGCAGCCCTGAAGCATGTAAGACTCGAACTGATGATTTCTGAGCAGCAAATTCAAGGTCTGATCAGTTGAGTTATACCTCTCAAAATTAATTTAAATGTTATGAGTTTTAGTTCCTTGTTGCTATTTTAATCTTAATAATCCAATTTTTATGATGTTATGGATATTAAAATACGTGTACATCAATATAATTTTTTATTATATATTGTCTAGACTCTATATTAATTGAATTTTTGATGTTACGAGAGTTTTAGTTCCCTTGTTGCTATTTTAGTCTTAGATTTGGATGAAATTTTATTCTATATGTAAATAACTCTTCAAATTTTAAAATTTTTATTTAACTAGATATTATTATCAGGTTTTTTTAATTTAAATTAATTTTATGTGTCTTTGATGATTAAATTTCTAATGTCATTTTAGGTTGATATATATGAATTCTAATTTACTTAGAAAATCAAGACTCGTTGGCAAACAGAAAAACATTGTTTATTTTTTTTTAAAAAAAAAACAAAGATGATCAAATTAAGTAGTTTGGTTTTTCGTATTGAAAAAGAGACCGTAGAGAATTTCAGTTCAGATTCAACACTTAATGCTTTCGTTGGTTGTCAAATCAGAAAAAGGGGGAAATTAAAAGATATAAACAAACAAACGAGAGGTGATCTAAAAAAAAAATTCAAAAGAAGGGTTGCAAGAATAAAATCATATGATAATCACACTAGTAAAATCATAATGTTTAAAAAATTCAAAAAAAAGAAAAGTGGTTTGAATTAAAGACAAAATAATTATATATTATGATTGAATAAATTGTTAAAGACATTCTTAAATTATAACTTGTAGCAAGGTTGTCTCTATAAAAAAAAATATCAAGTTTTGATCAGATGTGTCGATAAATCAATGACATTTGAATTTAAACTATATTAAAGAAAAACTTGAAACTAAAATTCATTGGCGTAGCCTGATACAACTTACAGAATATTTATGTAAGTAAAATTATCTATACCTGTTTTTTAAATTAATGTTTCTTCTATAACAAAGAAAACCTTCAGTTTGAATATATTTTTAATTCTAATTTCTTTTTAATTTAAAGACGTGCGAAGAAAAAAATCTGTGATCTAAGATTTCCATGGCCCAATTATACTATGCAATAACAATTAAAAAGGTAAAATAAAATTACATTAAAAAATAAAAAATTACAGTACTGCATGTATATTCTTTGAAAATGTCAGTTCTTCTTTTAAAAAAATAATCATATAATGCTGCGATATCCAATAATTTAAAATTATTAAAAGCTCGTTTCTTTTCTCGTTTTAAAAATATTTAAAAAAAATTAAATTTTATTTTTTTAAAATTAATTTTTTTTAATATTTTTAAATTATTTTGATGTATTAATATTAAAAATAAATTTTAAAAAATAAAAAATATTATTTTAATATATTTTCAAATAAAAATATTTTAAAAAATAACCACCATTAAAATTAAAATTTAAAATTTAAAAGGAACTTTTAAAAAAACTGTGTATACATATAGAGAGCACCGTCAGTGTACTAAGGGATATGCAATGAATTTTCTTTTTCTCCGACAAAAAGAAAAGTAAAATTTGAATAGTTTCTATGTGCTTTTGAAAAAAGTTATATATTCTATTATATAACAATCCTTTACCATGCTGCGGGCAAGAACGAAAGTTTTTTTTAATGTAAAAAAGCTCATGCCATGTTATGCGAATGTGGCTGCATTTTAATTAAAATATAGTTTCTAGCCGTTTGATAAAAAAAAAATACATAATTTATTTTATTATGTATGGAGCCTATATATTTTTGCATTTGACATACAAGAAAAGAAAACACATTAAAATGTTGCTTCTTTTTTTACTGTGCATGCTAATTGCACTGTTCACTTAAAAAATAATGAATAATGAACAGTGCAATTCTTATGCACTGTTCACGTGTGAATTATACTGTTCACGTGAACAGTACAATTCACTTGCACTATTCGCGTGATTTTTTTTAATTTTGTTAACTATTTTTTAAAAAAAAACTAGTGTAGAATGAATTAAATTCACTCGCACTGTGATATCAATATTTTTTTTTCCCGAAAAACTAGTATAGAGTGAATTAAATTCATTCGCACTGTAATATCAATTTTATACCTGATAATATTTTATCTACGCTCAAAAAATTATAAAAATTGTAGTTCTTATCAGATGAATTTTGTATGTAATGGAATTATAAATAGTTTAATGGAATAATAAAAAATATTTTATATAAAGTATTTTTTATTTCATGATGTAATAGGAGTAATTAATTCTACAATATTTAAATTTAAAACTATCAATATTAATATATATTTTTTAAAATTATTTTATAACATCAATTTCAAAAGCATTCTTAACCAAACACATTAAACTATTTTTTCTTCAACCTCAATTTCAACCACAGTTTTAACCAAACACCTATTTTTTCAAATCAACTTCAACTAAAAGTACTTTTTATAAAACAACTTTTTTCAAACCACAACCATAACAGCTACCGCAATACCAAACACACTCGTAAGAATTAAACCAAATGTTTTTGGAACGTGAAAAAGAATTTTTATGCAATGAAAATTATTTTGATATTGTTATTAAATCTGACTTGGTTAGTCAAACTTGAAACCTCTTAATTAAACTTCTTACTTAACATTAATTTAAAATGAAATTATATATGAGTTGTATTGATGTAATCCGATCGACTTAACAAGTCTAATTAAAATTTAGACAACTTGTAAAAATATAATTTGAATTTAAAAAAACTCAAGATGTCAATTTTTTACAATATTGATACGACAATATATTGGATCGATCCAGGTTTCGAGATTTAACCTGTCAAACCTTCTATTGACTCCAGTGAATTTAATAACTTTGTTTTTTTTAACTATTCTTTACTTAATTATAAAATATCATAAATACATTGACAAAATCAAACATCAATCTAATGCTATGACTTTATTTTAGATTGTAATAATCTCATAGAAAACAAATCGAAATAAATTATGAAACTCAATTCTTAATCAGCCTAAGTTAACACATTAAATCCACGATTTAGGTCATGGACTCCACTAAGTTTTATAACTTTATTTTTTCCAAAACTAATTTTATTTAATTATTCAAACAAAAATAAACGCTCACAAAAATCAAGCATCAATCAGATATCAAGACATTTGTTTGAGACCACAATAACTTTATAGAAATCAAACTGAAATAAATCATGAAAATCAAATCAAAATCAACCATATATTGAAGGATAACATTGAAAAAAAACAATAAAAAATCCAATAAAAATCCATCAATGTATAAATTGAAAAATACATCACATGACAAAGAAAACAATCCAGACGTGTGGGCCTAGGTGCCCTGGCTCGCTTGACACTACCAACTTAAGCTTGCATGCATGGACTTTTTTTTCCATATCAATGCATCCTCCACCCACATTAAAAAAAAAAAAAAGAAGCGTGGGTGCTTCGTTTGCATGTCCAGTAATTGTCTACCATCGTGGTGATCGAAAAATCGAGTTTTTTTTTTGTTTAAAAAACAATTTTTAAACTCATTTTGACCTAAAAGCACCCGATAAACATTAGTAGAATCTCTAAAAATCAATTCATCAACCCAAAAATGGTTTTAAACTACGAAATTAAAACTGAAAAAATTATTTCTCAATTCTGATCTACTTTTTTAGACGGGATGAAGATTTAAAAACACCTTAATGAAACCTTTGTATTGAATGGAATCCACTGACACTAAGATAAGTTTGCATGTTATCGTTAAAATGTGGCTAAACTGACAACTTTTTTTCTTATTTGCTATTTTCAGGTGAATTTCTTAAACTTGGAGTCTAAAATGATAAGAAAATAAAATTGTGAATCAAAATTAAAATTACAAAAACTATAGGGATTGTGAAAGAAAAAAATATATATATACTAAACATAAATTTTTCTAACAAAATTGAGATATCTTCATAAGATTTCTCATTGTTTTACACTTTCATTATTTTTTTTATTTGTTTTTCTCTAACATATTACAAGAAATTGATAAATAATTTGGTTTTAAAATAATGCAATTGAAAAAAAGTATTTAACTATGGAAATTGAAAAAACAAATACTATAGATTGCTATGATAATTTACGTGGCATTTTAATGTATTTTGTAATGTGATTGTGATAGAAATTTGATTGGTTGTACCAAACCCTTCCTTGTCGTTTTGTTTTTGTAGATAAACTGTTTAAAAAATGAAGAAGAAAGCTAACATCTTAGTAAGCCGCTTTCCCTCTGCTTCTCACCTATAAATATCACAAGCAAATTAACCTGCACGTAATATCCAAGAGACCAGAGAGATTTGATAGTTAACATCATGTCTGATGTCGCCAAAGAAGCATGGAGAAAATATTTAATTCAACTCCAAGTTAACCCTCTTAGGACAAAGGTTGCTTTCCTTTGTTGTTTTTTCTCTCTTCTTGATCAAATACTGTTTCCAAGTTCTTGACTTTTATTTTTGTGTTTAGAGTTTGTTTTCTTGTTTCTTATATATTGTAATTTTACTCTATCATTTATGGGTGTCTCTCTGCAGGCATTAACTTCTGGGGTTATAGCTGGGTTAGGGGATGCACTTTGCTCAAAAGATTTCTGGTATCAAGAAGCTTCAGTTAAGAAGATTGCTTCTTTTCAGTGTAAGGCCGGGGGCCTTTTCTTCTCCCTTGTGTTTTTTCCATATTCTCACTTAGGTTTCTTACTGGGAAATGAAAGAAGAGAATTTTGGTGGCATGCATAACTAGTAGACATGATGATCTTTAATTTGTAAAACTAAACAGCTGGTCTTGATTTATGAAGCTTTTTGGCTTTGCATATGGAGGACCGTTTGGGCATTATCTTCACAAATTGATGAGCGTTATTTTCAAGGGAAAGAATGACAGCAAAACTGTTGCAAAAATGGTAAGCTTCGTGTATGGTTTTGATTGTTTCTAGTGCCGATATTGCTTTTGTTTTCTAAAGATTAAGGAGTGGAAGTTCTTGAACTTGCTAGGTTTTGTTCGAACAATTGACTTCCTCTCCTTTGAACAACTGTTGCAAAAATGGTAAGCTTCGTGTATGGTTTTGATTGTTTCTAGTGCCGATATTGCTTTTGTTTTCTAAAGATTAAGGAGTGGAAGTTCTTGAACTTAATAGGTTTTGTTCGAACAATTGACTTCCTCTCCTTTGAACAACCTGCTTTTCATGCTGTACTATGGCTTGGTAATTGAGGGTATGTGCCTATATTAATTGAACTTAATTCTATCCACCATTTCTTTCAAGTTACAAGGAGCGATCTCATTATTTAATCTCCATAATCTCTTAGTGTTTTGTTAAGAAGATTATTTTGTTTGTTACTGCAGGAATACCATGGGTTTTTGTCAAGGACAAGATTAAGAAAGACTTCACTTCTGTCCAAGTGGCAGCATGGAAGGTGCAAAATATAAATGCAAACTAGTGCTATATATTTGACATGTACGCTGATAACACAGCAAGAGCATGCAGAGAACTAATTAAAATAATGATTTTTTGCGAGTTACAGGTCGGGCCTATGGTTGCTTGGGTGAATAACCAGTTCGTGCCTTTGCAACTCCGAGTTATATTCCAATGCTTTGTTGGTCTGTGCTGGTATATTTGCCCTCAGTTCACTCTGATCGATCCTTCAGATTTATTCAATCTCGACCATGTTAAATAAGCTAATTCTAAGTATTAATTTATTAATTTTCTACCTCAAATACAACTTCTTAGACTCCATGCCTTGGCCAGCATATTTTTATCTTGCAATGATAATGTTCAAATCTAGGCGCAGTTGTTGTGGCAGTGTTGGGTTTTTGCAATTTGTTTAGCTAATATTATAACAATGACCTCTTTAATTTGTCTGTTTGCTGACTTCAGGACAATCTTTTTGAATCTCAAAGCACGTTCAGCTGTGATCAAGGACTCATAGAATGGATCGATCGAGTACTGACCTTCTTCTCCTCTAGATTTCGATCCCTTCTGGTTTTTTAGCGCAATACTCCATCTTGTAAGGAAAGAAAATGCCAAGATACGTCTGATTCTCAGTAGAACTACCTGGATTTTTGTACTCTCTATATATTCTACAGTCCATCGTTTTTATGTGTGAATCTCCCTGCATTTCTGAGTTTAGAGGATGCTATTTTTCATAAAATTAATATGGTAAGTAGCATATGCTAGTACGTAAGTTTAATTAGAAAAATATTAAAAAAAATAGCATGATAATTACTATTTTTGTTAGTAACTAACAAGAGTTTTACTGGAATTACAAGCACAGGAAAATCATTGATAGAATGATTTTAATCTCTTACGCATCACTAGCTCATATTTAAAAAACTGTATATCATTGTTTAATAAAAGAAAAACAAATGGTTCTTTATCTTCTTGTTCTTTTCCTATAGGCTTTCTTTGAAACCTCGTTCAGGACAAAAAAACAGAAAGAAGACAATCCATAGGTTGTTGATTAAGATAACTGCAAGTCATCACAAATAATTTTAACCGTTGGTTGTTGATTAAGATTTTGATAATTTAATTTAAAAACTTGAATTTTTAAATAAAACTTTTAAATATAATTTATATTATTTTCTAATATGATTGAATTTTTTTTTAATGCATCATCTATTATAAATATAAATATGGATAAAATGATCTGTAGCTACCGTTCATTCTTTAATGTGCAAAAATCGGTAGCTAAAAGTTAACTAGAAGGTCTTTTGGATAATCAAAAGGATTTTACAAGAATAGCGTTTATGCAGAAAAAGGAATTAATTTTAAGGAGTGGAGGCAACACAATAGTTCATCTGATCAGTTTCACTCTCGCATGAACAATAGATGCTTTGTATTTTTGTTGACCATTGGAATTCTTTTAATGAGGTGTTATTTAAAAATAGTTTGGAAACGCAGGGCAAACTGTGTTTTTAAAAAATTTAATATGTTTTGGATTGTTTTAATATGTTGTTGTCAAAAATAATTTTTAAAAAATAAAAAAAAATATTAATATATATTTTAACACAAAAAATTATTTAAAAAACAACCACAACTACACTACTAATTATAATCAGTCAAAAATATTCAAGCGAAAGGAAAAAATCTTCTTAAACTATTGGCAAGATAAACCCATTAAGATTAAGATGGAATTTTTTTTATTATTGGAATGGGGTAAATTGACAGCTTTCTCTATGCTTTATATATATATATATATAATTTTTTTCTCTAATCTCTCAAATAATCAAGATATAGAAACCTTAAACAAATGAATTTTCGCATGGAAATGAAAAGGATCCTGTTTGTTTTTTTTTTAATCATCCCTTTTAAAAAAAATATTTTTCATACTATAAATTTAAATCCTATTTTATTAAATTGATCTCTAATTTAATTTAATATTTTATCAAACAATCTGAATTTGCTAGGATATGTAAAGAAAAAATCTCAATACATAAAATAATCCCAACACAACATGCCATAACATAATAAAACTATAAAAAAAAATAAAGTGAATAAATTAAAAAAGACATTATTAATTAAATGATGTCTTCCATAATGAATTTAACATCGAAAATCGAGTCACACATGGATGGCAGCCACCAACCACGGCCACCACGAACTAGAAGTTAGAACCACTACCACCACTGTTGACAAACCATCATAGCCCTCGCCAATCGACCACCATCAGCAACACGAATCAAACACGTATTTTTATCTAGGACACTGGCGGAGGCCTAAGAGGCAGAAAGGGGGCCCTCACCACCGCTGGGCCTAACAAATTTACTAGGCTTGGGTATATGTTTTGGATCCAAAAAGTTATATAGTACCTTGAGTTGTACTGAATTTCTCCTCCCTCATTTTGCTGGCTCTTCCTTTTTATTTTCTAATTATTTTTTTTATATTTCCTGATAACTTCATCAAAATTCATTAAATTGAAAAGAAATGGGATGCATTATCATGTACTATGAATTAAAGCTATGTTTGGCATGCATGCCTTATAAAAGTAATTTTCCATTTTGAATTATAATTTAAAAAAATATTTTTATAAAGAAATTAAAATTACAATGATTTTAAGCTAGAATTAAGTGTGTTTGTTCAATATTTTAACTTAAAATAACTTTTTGAAAAAAAAATATATATCAGAGTTTATGAAATAAAATTTAAGACTTTTATTTTTTATTAAAATCGAGATTTAAATTCAAGTTTATAACAAACTTTTAATTTGTTGCGTTTTCTAAATCGCAGATTTTAATTTTCTACCCTGCAAAACATGGTTTCACAATTTTCTCAATATTAATTGAAAATGCTCCTTAATGTTATATAACTGATTATAGTCATAATTAAAATTACATGGTTAATTAGGCCAACAAATTAAAAGAGACGGCATGTATATATTACTCTTAATTAGCACGGAGGATATTATTCAGTCCTGACTTCTTTGGGAGATACTGCAGCTAGAGTTCTGTTCTGTAATCAGTGTTAAAATTAATTAAAATGTATGCAGATCAGTACTCCTCCTATAGCCAATGGATCCATTTTGAAAAGCGCCTGAGCCATACTTAATAGCTTGAAAACAAAATGACAAATAACACCGACTACATGAGCAGTTCATGAGCACATAGAGATTATGAGTGCACAAACACATGATTCGCACCCAGTCGAGCCATACCATTTAGTGTTTACTCATGAGCATGAAAATACTTATCGAATCACGTAGAAGCTAGCTAGCCACATGCATGCATGATGTAAGAAATCAAACGACAGTCAAAAGAATGAAGAACACCTTGAATAGCAAAAGAAAAAAACAAATAAACATCTATTTAATAACAGTGATTAAACAAGGGTTCAGCTCCTTACATTCTCTATCCCCCGTGCGTACGTACTGCCAAATATGCCTGTGATCTACTAAATGCTCGATAATATGGAGAAGCTAGCCCTATATGAGATTATATTAAGCAACAAACAAGCTCAGGAACAGGGTCATTTAGAATCTGACACGACCAAACACTGCCTCCACTGAGAGACGGACGAAGCTTTTGCGCTTGCTCCATTGATTTCTGGTTCATCCTACTTCTGAGACGGACTCGCCGTTTCCAAACAGATCCGGCAACATATTCACAATCTTGCCCTTGATGGTTACGTGGACTCGAATCTATTTCCCAATCAGATCCCGCCACGTACAAATGCCAGTATACTTCTACATCTGGATCCACCTGTCCAGCTGGCAAGGATTAACAATCCCGGGAATGTGGGCCCCTTCACCCTTTAAAATGCTTGCCACCTCAGCGTAACTCTTGTGTTCCTTCTTCTTTCCCGGCTCTCCTCTCTTCGAGCACTCCACCGAGCCGCCAGCTAGAGACATGACTTCTGCTCGAGCCGGATCGAACTTCTGCCCAAGAAGGGTGCCTTCAGTCAAGAACTCATACGCCATGTAGCCGGCTAGTAGCCGATTAGAGGAAATCGGCTCGTCAAGATTTGAAGCTGGTTGAGCCGATGCCGATTTCGGCTTCATTGAATAAGACAGTGCCTCTCTCTCTTTGCGCTTCTTTGAGGCGCCAGGTGTTAAAGTCCTACGTGAGTGATAACTCATCTTTTGAAGGATTAAACCGTTAAATTGCAGTTAATTCTGGGCCAAAAGAGTCAGACCAAGAATTTGGAATTTTATTTTTGGGACGTCAGTGTCAAATCATTTTCTTGACAGGGGAAGCGAAAGAAAAGGTCCAAAACGGGGTCGAGAAGGAGAGAGCCTATAAGTCGCTGGCGAGGTTCAAAGAGGCAAGCAGGTTCAAGGATAAAAAGGTAAAATAACAAAAACAGTTTTAAAATCAATTCACGATACACGGGAGAGTTGGAGTTAGGTTGAGGTATTGAAACGAACGGAACCAGATCTAGAACACGGATG
>Ga0325411_1001899_pt1 | contig 23409 bp, 16 predicted proteins | sample PopdelMetagenome_13_FD_206181 | JGI IMG/M metagenome (GOLD analysis project Ga0325411, IMG submission 206181) | Populus deltoides microbial communities from Bellville, Georgia, United States - Xylem-PdIQD-R4 | ecosystem: Host-associated > Plants > Phyllosphere > Stem > Wood/Secondary xylem... | reverse complement strand
GGTTGCAGTCAGGAAAGGTTTACTTGCAAAGATGCAACCCCTCAAATTCACCCTCATCATCCTCAGATTACAGGCACCAAACCAATCAAACAGTGGCAAAGCTTCAAGATTTAAATTTCCCGCCTTCACCCTCCAAGACGACATTAAACCTTTTTGATGAAGGTAACTTGGAACTGAAGTTAGTCGCATCACCATCGTCAAGCAGTTACCGTAGTGTTTGCACTCTAGATAGTGTAAAATCGGCACTCGAAAGAGCTGGGAGAGAACTAGGAAGGAAGCGATCCGCATCGCTATGGAAATCATCAATGTCACCTCCGTATTCATCATCATCATCATCCTGTATAAGAGAAATTCAAGAGGGGGGAAATGATGAGAAGCTAGGAGCGCCATCCCCAGTTGCGGCAGGATGTCCCGGTTGCTTATCGTACGTGGTGATAATGAAAAACAATCCAAAATGTCCTAGATGCAATTCAGCTGTTCCCATGCCAATGGTGAAGAAGCCTAGGATCGATCTCAACATATCAATTTGAGATTATTGCTGTCAAAATTAGTGATAAAAGGCTTGAGATCGATTAACTGGATGTTAATTTATGACTTTTGTGAATGATAGATGGAATTTGAAGGGGGGCTGAAAAGAATAGGAATTAATGTTATGTAAAGAAGATTTTATGGTTTCATTAGGCATATCAAATGGTAGAAAAAATATTTCATCTTCAACCCTTCCATATGCCAACAGTGAAGGCGGCTTATTTTATTGTTTTTAGGAACTAAATGGCTCATGTGTAACCACGTGTTGTTTCTTTTATTCGTCTTTTAATATTTGTAGACATTTCAACTGTTTCATCTCCAACGGCCTTTCACACGAATTCCTTGAACATTAAAACTTATGCGTGTTTCATGTTTAAAGCAATTAATTAACTACCAAAATTATGCTGAAATATTCTATCAATATTTAAATATTGATTTCTAATTTTACCAATGAAATCATGAACGATTACTGTATGCTATAAAACTTATCATAAATGATTTCTCTTTCACGGTTCATTCTATCGGTATTATAATCACTGATAGATTTACGAATAAAAAAAACACGCTGAACAAAAAATATTTATCGGCATTATTTCGTTGACATTTCCATTGGTAAAGATGGCATATCACCGATAAAAAAAAATCATTTATAATTCCTTCGGTGATTTATTTTCATGTTACCAATGAAATTAACTTATTGGTGATTAAATAGTGTTAGTGACATTTCCTATAATTATTTTCCAACTCTCTAGAATTTTTTGACATACCTTTTCCATTGATAAGTCCATCAGCAAGTTGTTAAAATATAAATTTTTAAAAAAACCTAATAAACAGAGTAGAAAAAAGTTAAAAGAAAATACAAAAATCAAATATTTATATAGATTTAAATTAAAAAAATTTAAATAAAAATAAAAATTAAATACATATTACAAATTTAAAAATTCATCAGTTTAAATACAGAAGAGAGGGGAGGAGGAGGAGGAGACGGATCTTTGCTAGGACTAGGGGTGATAAGGTGGACCACATATATCACCTATGTGTGATTTCAACTCCATGTATAATCTTTGGAGTTCGATAGTCTCAACATTAAGTCATTCTGTCTGAGCAACATGATAGGTCGTCTGAGATACAACTTGTTGTTTAAAATCACGTGGAACTCTGGAGATTAAGTGCTTGGAGTTGATTGCGAGCATCTAACGGCTGAAACACTTTAGGTCGTCTGTAACTCCTCGACCGTAGTGTTTGAGATACCGTAAACTTGATTTTTATTAGGTTCACTAGACAATCCTATTTCCAACCACAAATCTAGATCAAGTTCTGGATGGGTCGAATGATTGCCTTTGTATCTCTCCTGTAACCAAGTGTTATATGTTTCCTAGAAAAAAAAGTCAGCTAATTCAAAAAAATAATAACATAAAAAAAATTGTTGAAATCTAACATACCATGAACTTCTGAGCTCGACTATCCATGAGTTGTTGCATCCCTTTCTGATGGTTATCATTTCGCATGTGAGTTTCTATAAAAAGAGAGAGGCTACTTGTGCCTCATCTGCCTGTTCATGGTTGTCACCTAATGACTCATGGTCGTCAAAAGTGCTGTTGAAGAACTAGCAACAATCTTGTTTGTACGATGCACTACTAACTTAACTACCCATAATTGAACGACCTGTAAATACGTATCAATAATATATAGTCACAAACCAGTTAATTTTATTTATGACAATTCCTTGTTGCTGTTGATTTATAAATTAAAAAAAGGAACCTCATAAAAATACGAGGAATCAACTAAGGTTTTATTTTTGCTAACAATTTGATTAATTTGTAAAACTTTCAAAAATTATATAAACTAGCGATTTGACCAAAATTAACATGTGTTTTCTACAGACAAATTATTTGTATAATTAATTTCACAACAATATAAATCACCATTTTAACCAAAAATAAATTACAACCTATGCAATCAAACTTCCATCTTCTTTAACTACCCGGACATATAATTCTTACTATAATGCTTTATTAACTTCTCAAATAACAAATCAATATTTTGTATCTTATGTGCTTCCTCTATATTGAGAGAAAACATTTCCCACCCTCATTTCACTTCAAACTTAAACACGTCCGTGATAACTGCACACGAGTCTTTGTGATTCGTCAAACCTAAAATTGTTGGAATCTATGCAAAATAGCATTTGATATATATTGCGTTCTTAACTTCTTCACTTAAACTTCAAATATGTAGCTGGCATAAGCTATCCCATCACGTACACCTACTACCTTTCTATTCATTTTACCTAAGCTTTTCTTAGTGCCTTGCAGATGAAATTTTTCTCAAACCTGTAATTTCTATACCTATTTGCTTTTAAAGATTCTTCTAGTACTATGATTCAGAATCTCTTCACAGATTTATAATGCCTGGCTTATTGGCTTACAAATAAAGTTTTGCTCAAGCTTTTAAACGACAATATTGCTCATTTTATTTCCATATTAATTTTTAGTATTCTTCCACTTTTTTCTATCTTTTTTTTTTCTCCCCATTCATTGCTATCAACAAGCACATACACTCCTCAATATATTTAATAAAAACACAATAAAAACATCAAAGATAAAAACACAATGACAATTGTTTTAAGAAAAGGAAGAAGAACTCCGGCCTCATACACATCCCCAATGACAAGTTGTAAGCCATGAGTATCACCGACCAACAAAAATAAAGAGCAACAAATGATCTCAATAGATTGAATCTATTTGTACATAACCCAAGATATAAGTTTCTTGGTTCCATTGAAAACTAATGATTCACTCTATTAAAAAATTTACAGACTTCACCATTAGAAGGGTGAGCCATGACTCCATGCACCACATCATGTGAATGATGTCATATCATGTGCTCAACAGTCTTTGAAAAAATAAATAACCTTTACATTCTAAGAGTGATTAGGAAGTATCTAAGTTTTCTATGTGCGACAACAACCCTTCCCCCGCCAGTTTTAGGTATATAACGAGCATACCCACAGGTTCTGTACTCGGTCAAATCTTTATTTTCAAGGTAGTACAACATGCAAAAGTCTGGACACATGTCAATTTTCTAGTATTCTAGGCCAAAGGGTTTCATCATAGACTTAGCAATATAAAAGCTTTTTTTCAGCCTATTACCTTAAGGTAAAATACTTCTCACTTATTCGATGATTCTATCGTAACCAACATCACTCAACTTATAATCTGACTTGAGGTGAACACTTGTGCAACAACCAATAATTTACTATGATTTGCACACACATCCCATAATAGTTCGTTAGAATATTTCAAAAGATTAAAAAACTTGGTTGCGTTTACATCTGATTCTTCATCTACGATTGAATATTCACCTGCATAACCCTGATTCATTCTCATCGCATCTATAACCATATTTCTATAAGGATTACCATTGTCATCTACAACTCCATGCACATTGTTAGAATAGAAGTTGACCCAACCATCTTATCTACCATGGTCTCATAAGAAAATCGACACAAGTATTTCTCCATGAAATCTTTTTGTAGAAGATGCATTGTTACTACATCTGGATCGATAAACTTTTTTTATTTTTACATCTCTTACATGGACATCTAATACCACCCCCACTAATATTTCTCATATTAGATAATGTGTAACTAATAAAACCCTCGACCTCATTACAATAATCCATCATATACAATCCTTCAAGTGAAACTCAATACATCCAAGAACGATCATCTATTACTTATATCAAACCTATATAGAATATTGATGACAACATGTATTAATTAATTATGTGAACTAAATAAATTAATTCACATTGGTTTAACTCAAACTTATTAAATCTATTTTAACACTACTCTTAAATCAGTATCAAATATCTAAACAAATTCAAATTCCTTCATATTTACCAGAATTTCCAACTCAATAATAAAATTGACAAAATATGAAACATATCCATTAAATAAACCATTATTTATTTCATTATAGAACACCTAAGTCACAATCAAAATCAATTTCATCAAATTACAAAATATACAATTTTTTTTAATCTCAAACAAACCTTAACATGTACAAATCATACATTCATAAAATAAAATTTTATGGGAAAAAACTATAAAACAAGTAAATACATAGACAAACTAGATATACTATAAACAATAAAAATTAACATTTTAAAAATGAGTTCAAACAAAAAATGGATAATTTTGCTTACTTGATGTGAGGAATCCAAAAAAAAATGGAACTAGAAAGATGCTCACAAAGTGAATGTTAGGGTGGCCATATTTTATGGTGATGAGAGTTTGATTTGTTATTAAATGAAGGGGGTTGTCTGCTGTTTTTTGCAGAGAAAAATAAAGGAAGGAGAAGAAATGGAGGAGGGGGAGATGGGGTCGCTCGCCAGGTCATTATTTAATATTAATGACAGATTTACAAACAAATATTACCAACAAGTTTATTTTTATCAGTAATACTGTCTATAAAAATAACATGTCATTGTATTTTTTCTTTTAATTCTTTATTCTTCTATTGCAATTTTCTCGGTATACATTGATGAAAGTTGTCGTCGGTATATACCAAGAGATATAAAAAAGAACTAGTTTATTTTTGTTTTTGTTATGGAAATGATTTATCGGATTTATGTCAGATAAATAATGCACACACCTAGAATTGCATGTCCATAAATAGACGCTGAACATCACCAGTCACTCCCTTGCAATTAAGGAACTCTGACCCAGCAAGGGGCTAAGGGCGTAGAATTTCATATAATAATAATGTCTACTGTTTATGTTGTGTTTCTTGCAACTTGTTTCCTAGATAAAAAAATAATAAAAACAGCAGCTAATTAATTAAGAAATATATTTTACCTAAGCATATCAATCCAGGTACGGAAAAGGAATTTAATTTCTGTAGGCAAATGTTGCCTTAAGATTATGAAATTCACCGGTGATTATCGAGGATTGATAATTTGTCTTTGTAAAAAAAAAATATTAAAAAAGAAATCAAGACTCTTAAATAGAGCAATCTGATCCAACTAAGAACAATTAAGAGGTGAAAATCACTAGGGTTTAGTTACAATTAAGAGAACAATTAAGAGGTGAAAATCACTAGGGTTTAGTTACAATTAAGAGCAATCTGATCATTAATCTAAGATCGTGACTTGTACCCACCACGCATACTTAATTTCGTGTGGTCCAGAATTTAGCCATCTAATTAATTATATGGTTAGGGCACGAACTCAAATTCCGGTACCGACTCTCGGTGGATAATAAAGAGGGATAAGGATGTGAAAAGGGAAAAATGACAGTATGCACCCACACACTTTGTCAAATGATGAGATTTATGGTACTGCCTGAGGCTAATTATGGCATTTATTAGACCAATTCATTAATACACCTAACTGGCAATAAATAAGGAATTAATTCTATCATCACGGCCTTAAAGCTTGCCCACCTACCCTCCCTCTCATGTGCTTATTTCTTCTTAGTTCTCCAAATAGCAGTCTCTTCTTTCTGTGATCAGCGATGCTATATCCACTCACCTGCCACAGCAATGCATTGGATCTGCCTGTGCACACACACTTTAGCAGAATGCCCATTTATTGCTGACGAAAGATATACATGAACTTCTACATAAGCTCGGCGTCAGAAGGGGAAAACAAGAGTGATAAGAATCCAAAGGATTCGAAACTTATAGGCACATTGCAGATTAGAAATCCTTCGCGCAAGTTATTATAAATGTACACTAGACCTGGTAGAAATCAATGCAAGCCTCTTGGTATGAGGTAGTGATTTTGTTCGCTTTTGTGTAGAAAAGGTACGGATCATGATCATGCCTTGTCTTGTGATATTCTCTTGGTGGGCCAGAGTTTATTATTATTATTATTATTATTATGGTAATGGTTACTGGTTTTGAGATAGGCTACACGTTTCAGTGATGCTAGTCCGTACAAGAACAAAGAATTAGAACTATGGGGTTTTCAAATTAATTCTAAGTTAACTAAGACTCTTTTTTTCGTTGTTATGTAGTTAATCTTAGTTTTAGAATTAGATTCATTGATTTTAAAGATTTATATGAATTAATTTTTTGGGAATTTTTTAAAATTAAATTATTTTAATTTTATCATTCAACATTTGATTTATTGTAAATTGATCTTCATATTTTTTTTCATTTATTTTCTATTAAGGTATCTTGTTTATTATTGTTTTACAATTTCATTCTTCATAGGTGTTTTTTCAAATTAACTCTAAGTTAACTAAGACTCTTTTTCGTTGTTGTATTTATTTGTCATTAAAAAAGTTGGTCAATAGAAAATACTTTCCAGTCAAAGAAAAATTTAGTTTGGTTTTCAGGAAAGTGTTTTCCTTTTATTTTGAGCGGAAAACACTTTCCGGAAATTGTAAAAAATTTAAAAATGTCATATTATTTGCTTACTATATCAAATTTGATCCTCAAACTTTTGATTGCTATATATATTTTGTTTTGAATATTTTTTTTCAATTTCCCTTAGTTAATTATGCTAGCTCAGATTCTTACCCAAATGAAAAGATGAGTATTTAATGGAAGTCATGATTCTCAGTTAAAAGTCTTACAATACAAGGAACATATGGTCATACTTGATGCAAAAAATTATAAATGGCACATACAACCGAAGGATTGGTTCTATTCGTTAAGTGAATATGGATAGGTTTTCTACTTGGTCTCAAAGTGTCTCAGATCTGCCCAGTAATGGCCCTCATAAGAATAGTATGGGAGCATTGCAAGGAATAATTAAGTCCTGTATGCCCACCATTACCAAGCAAGCACTCAGATCTGAGTTGGAAGTTTCACGAGTCTTGAACCCTGACTAATAATCATAGGGCAAATCATTAATTCTTCACCTATCCTAGAAGCTTGAGTATGATCTAAAAAATCTAAAGCATGTGATGCATGAAAGCATTAATCCATATTCAAAACAAAAATGCATGAGCAAAATGTGCAAAAATTAAAACATATAAGCAAAATTTAAAGAAAATACATGTGAAAAATAAATACACAAATCAAATAATTAAAAAAAACAAACAACAAAGCTTAGTTCACGGAAATTCCCTGGTAAAGTCATCATTATGTCGCACGTGTGCGACGTCACAGCGATCATCCTCTTAGATCAGCATCCTTTCGTCGGTAATTTTTTGTCCATCGGTAATAAAAAAAATAAATTTATCCGCTTCATTTCGTCTATATATCCCTTGATAATAATATTTTTTTATTACCAATTTCATCGGTAATTATTTAAAAACATTTAAAAAAATTCATTTTATAAAATTATAAAATAATTAAATTAACATAAATTAACACTGTATAATATATACTCAAAATGCTTGGAAAAAAAATAAGAAAATCAACTCAAACAAATTTGCAACAAATAAATAAAACGAAAAAATAAATTCAACTAAAAAAATTCATATGAAAAAATGAAGTTGCAATTGCAAAATATTTAAAAATCCTATAAATAAATCAACTAAAAATTGATCTCATATGAAAAAAATCTCACAACAACATTTATACAATTATTAAGAACAAAAATAATTAAAAATAAAATGAAAAAAATATAGTGAAAAAAATCATGAAAAAAGAAGAAAAAAGAAAAATCTTACCTTAATGTAGTTGCAAGTGAAGCTAAGGAGAGAGAAAAAATTTTGTTAAGCATATTAATAAAAAAAAAAAAAAACTAAGAGGATAAAAGAAGAAAGAAGAAGAAGACATACCCAAGCATGGAAGAAAAGAGAAGGAGATGAGGAGAGAAAAGAAGAGAAAGAAATAGATATTGATGTTTTTTACATATAGTGAAGAAGAATAATAATAATAAGAAATGAGTCTGTCTCTTGTGAAATAAGGGGATTCAGGCTTTTTATTGAGGTGCGTTACCGACAGATTTACCGACGGATAATTAAATATTAATATTTTTTAATTATTCCATCAGTAATTCCATCGGTAATATTTAATTTAAATTTTCAATTTTGTAGAATTTTTTCAGAAATCGCCAACAATTACCGACAATTTTTCAATCCGTCGGTGATTCCGTCTGTAATATTTAAATGAAAATTTTAAATTAATTGATTTTTTCAGAAAACCGCCAAATAACATCAACGACTTTTCAATCCGTCGGTGATTTTGTCCATAAAGAACAACAATTAATAGTGCAATTGAAAAGTGAACAGTTTTGGAGCTCTCTGGAAAATATCGACGGAAAATTCCGTCGGTAATTCCGTTGGTAAAAATGACACGTCATTATTTCTTTTGATTTATTTTAATTTTTTTCCCACGGTAATTCCCTCGGTATATACAGAGAGAATATTTCCGTCGATAAAATCCCTCGAAAATTTATCAACAAAAATATTCCCTCGGTATTTCTGTTTGTATTTATCAATTTTCTGATAGTGTTCATTTAACAAAAATTAGTACACATTGTTATTTATGAAATGCCACCAAGCTGACCATGATACCTGTCAGAACCTAATTTTAGACACCCCCCCCCCCCAGTATTGTTTTATAAAAATACATATTTTTTACTCAAAGAAATCCAAAAATATTAGAAATTTAAAATTCAAAAATACTTTCGAGACATTAAAAGATAAGTTTTTAACTAGATTGGGATATTTTAACAAGATAAGTTGAAGAAAGACTTAAAAAAAAGAAAGAAAGTAGAGGTTAAAATCTAAAATTGAAAGAATTAATTAAGTTTAAGGACCTAATTAAATTTCAACAGGTTTAATTGACTTATTTAATAACTTAATTGAAGGAAAATTAAGTTTAAAAGTCAATCGGCAAAAAATTGGAAGAAGTAATTAAGTTTAAGGACTTAATTAAACTTCTAATGGGTTTTGTGAATTCAATCAAGGACTTAATTGAAGAAAAATAAAGTTTAAAGGCCTCATTTAGATTATTTTTGCAAAGACTAGAAGATTAGGGACACAATTAAAACTTTGAAAGGTTAAATTGGTGTAATCAAGGGTTCAATTGAGAGAACTTTGAAGATTAAAGGCTGATTGAAGGTTAAATTAAATAATATCAAGATCAAGGATCAAAGTGCAAGAGGCATGTGAATTCGGGGACTGAAACTAATCAAATTAGGGATCAATTTTAAATAAATTGAAAGTTTAATGGTTGATAGGGGTCAAGTTACACAATCTTGAAACCAAGGACTAAATTTTAAAAGGCACTCAAGTTAAAGGATTTAAATCAAGGTTTACAGGGGTGCAATTATGATAATTAAAGAGTTTTAAGGTCAATTAAGGATACATATGCTGAAATTAAAAAGACAAGGATCAAATTGCAGTTTTTCAAAACCTTAATTAAAAACCTTAATTTCTAAGGCTTAAACAAACAATGTGTTGTTTTTTTTTTTTTAATGAAGAGACTAAATGACATATGGTCTTATCCCTGTTTATCATCTTTTTTAATAGACAAAAGCTGATTGAGATGTTATTTTTAAGCGAATGAATGTGGCATTTCTAACCACTTTAGGGGCTTCAATTTCCACCACTAAACTCAGAAACATCTTCTTTAGAAGAAGTAGTTACTCCCATAAGCTTTTACATCTCATTTGCTTTAATAATATTGACAACATCTTATTTCTAGTCAGCCTCCCCCGCGTTGACTGATGCGGGACCAATCTTCCAATAAATAAATGGGGAGTTCTAAAACTGAAGATCAGATGAAGTTTGTTCCAAAAGGTAAATATGCATCCCCTCTACATGATTCATGTTTACTTATGACATAATTATATCCTATTTGTCATGATGATCTCGCTAAAGTAGCTCACTTAGTCAGCTATGACTGAAGAAGAAAAAGTCATTTTTGAGTAGACTTTATGGCTGCCTTCTCTTAATATATTTGAGATCATAAAAAGACAAAATGAACCATAATGCACTTTTATAGGGAGTTTAGAGGAAATGATGAGGAAGAATCTTTTATAAACCACCCATCTTGTGTAAAATCACCATGGTTTTACAACTTCTGATTTTAGTTTGCTTATAAAAAGGTAAATGTTGTTGAGAATAAAAGAGAGAAGAAAATGAAAGAGAGAACAGAAAGGAAAGTAAAGATAAAATAGAAAGGAATTAGTGAGTAAATAGATATTAAATATAAAGCAAATTGTGTGGAAATTTGAAGAAAGAAAGGAGAAAAGAAGAAGCTCATGCAAGCTAAAGATTAAAAGCCAAGAACAAGGGGAAAGAAACAACAAAACCCAAAAAAAAAAGAGCTATATTACTTAAAAAGTTATACCTAAACTTTAGTGAGATGGTGTAGCTAGCTCACCTCTCCTTTAATGTCTTCCATGTCAAGATCTTTGTTTATTTGTTATTGATTCTATTGATTTTATTTTAGCTTAGAACCTATGTTTAGCTTTTTTTTAATAAGATTTGATATGCATTTGTTCAGAAAATTAAGTTCAAAATAGTTTTCAATATATAATTTGTTATTCTTTTATTGTTAAAACATGTAACTAGTATGTTTGAATGTCATTTTTTATGTTTTGAAGTTTATATTGATCATTTATTTTTTTTTATTGAATGCATTGATGTTTGTTTTGCCTAGACTTTGCTCTTAATTTTTTTTTTTTTGACATAATGCTGAGTTTAGCTAGGTTTTTGTATATGATAAAGATGATGAAAGAAAGAAAAAGTCAAAACTAATATAACAGTGTTCAAGGATTTCAAAAATGCACTACTGGTTTTTGTTGAAGATGTAGATGAATTCTTGTTTTGTTTTTTTTACATGTTTTCTTTAAGTTTTGAAGTTCTAGCAAGTCAGTATAAGCACGTTTGAAATAGGTTTGATAGGTTTAGGCTTTTATTTTGAGGTTTTTGTTAGTTTATGGGTTTATGCCTTTGCTAGGGGTTTCCTAGGTTTTCTTTGAATTTTTTGGTTCACGTTTTTGGTATTCTTGAACCCAAATTTAGGCTTTCTTATGTTTTGGCATTTTAGCCTTTCTGATAAACTTCAATCAAAGCTATAACTCATGATTGATCATTATGTGCCTCTCTTTTTTTTAACTTGTTTTGGATCAATCAATCTTTAGAACCCTTGAATGTCTAGGTTAGGGTTCTTCGCTGTCAGGTCATTTTGGTGAAGATCGGAGCTTATCATTGCTATTTGATGGATGATTATACACTAGATCTTGATGGTGCATCTTTCTATACTTTTGTTTATCGAAATCTAGTCTATTATTTTTTCCATGTTTCTAGGTTGATCGGAGGTGTTCTTTGTGTTCTTGGCTATTTCAAACAAAATTTCTCATTTGATATTTGTTTCTGAGTGTCTTTCCTTGGACCTTGTTCTTGGGCCTGGGCCGGGCTAGGAGGTCCAACCCACATGGTTGGGATGAGCCCATTTCAAGCTTAAGTAATGTTTAGCTTGTCATTTTTTTTACAAAGGGAAAAGTACATTTTTTGTTCCCTAGGGTGTGTTTGGCAAACATGCCCTAACGAGTTTTTGACAGTTTTTTTTACTGAATTTTTCTTGTTTGGCCAGACAAAGCCTTATATATTTTAATTTAATTTTTGATTTTTTTCAAATGACCATTTTGCTTCTTCTTTTTTTGTCCCTCACTTTTTTACCCTCTTATATTTAATCTTTGAGATTATGACTTACATGTGAGGTGTTTTTCCAGTGTTAAATAAACTAGCTTTTCTATTATTATTATTATTTTATTATTAAAAAACAACAAAAATACATCTTCTAAAAAATACATTAAATATTTTTATTTGTGCATGGTCAATTCTCTCAAATAAATATCATATTTGCGTAAAACAAATTACATTTATATATTGAATTTTTTATATTTAAAAAAGAATTACATTTTTTATATTTTTTTAAATATAAAAAATTCAATATATAAATGTAATTTTTTTACGCAAATATGATATTTATTTGAGAGAATTGACCATGCACAAATAAAAATATTTAATGTATTTTTTAGATGTATTTTTTTTTAATGGCGTGAAAAATAGTTACACACACACTTATATTCAAGAAAAAATACAGGGTGGACCATGGATTCCTAAGTCGATTTTATCTTTGTATGTATTTTTTTATTTAATAAAAAATTTTATTAAATCTATGAGAACTTGACCTACATTTTTTTTAAAAAAGCAATTTGTTTATTTTCAATTACAAGGATTATGAACTTATATGTAAGGCGTATTCCCGGTAGTAAAAAAATATGTTTGGATTTTAGAATAGTTAGGTTCGATTTATGAAACCATGGTCCACCATACTAGGGTGGATCTTTTTTTTACTAATGAACAAACCAATGGTTAGAAAAATAAGATAGTGCTTTAGTAATCAAACAAATAAACAATGCAGCTTACTTTAGATAGAGTGTACTAAGGATGATATTGTCTTCTTATACGCAGCGAGTCACCTTAACTAGATTATAAAGATTAGTTATGGTTCCTAGTGACTAGAATATTAGACGACGACTTCAAACCTTTTTAACTGATTAAGGAAAATAATTTTTTGTTCTTTCCACCCATACCAAAGGATGCTGATCCAAGAGGATGATCGCTGTGACGTCGCACACGTGCGACATAATGATGACTTTACTAGGGAATTTCCCGTGAACTAAGCTTTGTTGTTTGTTTTTTTTAATTATTTGATTTGTGTATTTATTTTTCACATGTATTTTCTTTAAATTTTGCTTATATGTTTTAATATTTGCACATTTTGCTCATGCATTTTTGTTTTGAATATGGATTAATGCTTTCATGCATCACATGCTTTAAATTTTTTAGATCACACTCAAGCTTCTAGGATAGGTGAAGAATTAATGGTTTGCCCTATGATTATTAGTCAGGGTTTAAAACTCGTGAAACTTCCAACTCAGATCTGAGTGCTTGCTTGGTAATGGTGGGCATACATGACTTAATTATTCCTTGCAATACTCCCATACTATATTATTAGGGCCATTACTGGGCAGATCTGAGACACTTTGAGACCAAATAGAAAACCTATCCATATTCACTTAACGAATAGAACCAATCCTTCGGTTGTATGTGCCATTTATAATTTTTTGCATCAAGTATGACCATATGTTCCTTGTATTGTAAGACTTTTAACTGAGAATCATGACTTCCATTAAATACTCATCTTTTCAAGAATTTGGGTAAGAATCTGAGCTAGCACAATTAACTAAGGTAAATTGTCCAATAATCAACACTATTGGATTGCCACACATTACAAAGATAAATCATAACGTGAATAGCATAGAGAAGTTATTACCCATTATGGGATATGTAGATGAGGCCTTTTTTTAAAGAGAATACGAGAGGATTGCATAGTTGATGAAGTTCTTAGTACAAGCATCAACTATAAAAGCATTACTGAATTTTTCTGATCTTAATTATAGGTGTTTACCATTAGAAACTATGACACCCATATTGAAAGAGTATAATAGGATCCTATATTTTCTAAATGACAACTATAAGATCTACTTTAGGCAGTTTGAGGATACTACTTCACAGATAACCAGACTATTATGTTTGGTAAAAGTTAGCTAGTGTGGGGTAGCTGATGAGGGATTCAGATGAAAAATCATTAAAACTAGAACGAAGAAAAACATGGAAGAGAAAAAAGGAAATGAAAGATACAAGATATTGGCATTTGCTATATTTGGGATCGTTTTATTTCTATCCAAAGTTAGAGTCACTAGTCCGGAAGTTGCAAATGCATTTGTGGAGTATGAGCACATTAAAATTAACCCTTCCACTGTAATTTTGGCTGAAACCTTGTTATCACTTAATCATTGTAGAAAGCATGGACAAGGCGTCATGAGATGTTGTGTTCCATTGTTTTATCTATAGATTATCAATCATATCAAAACACTGAGGGATATTTTCAACAACTTCTAGTGGCTTGATCTCCAACCACTAAAAATTATTATGGATGAAAAATAATCTGGATGAGAAAGCATAGATGGAGATGCAGCATTACCACAAAGAAACTTTAAGTAAAAAAACACCTTGGATGAACAATACATCTTGCATAATGACTTGTGGTGGTAAAATATGGGTCCCATTGACTGAAATCACATGTTACATTGGTTATGCTCTTGAATTAGTAACAAGAAAACTTAATGGGATACAATATGTACTAAGAACCTTAGGTTTAGCTAATTTTATTGGATCATTTAGGAATCAGTCATCATTGGAAAAGCTCAAATTTATTAGTCAAGATTGATGAAGACTTTTTATGGTAAAGAAGGATGAAGGAAGTAAGTTTGAATCATCATTCAACCAAAATTACATCATCTGGAGAAATAACGGGCTTTTTGGAATGATTAAATCTATGACTCCTAGAAATCCAAAATTAGAGCAGCTATAAAAAAATAAAGAAGGATCGGAAAGAAAAAGGATTGACAACGAGAAAAGGTAGAGAAAGCATGTCATCTCAGTGACCTTTGTTTTTTAAGTTTAGTTGACTTGACATATCCTGTATCTCTGTGATTCCCTTCAACTAGAACTTTGGTTCTATAACTATTAGGCGAATCATATTCTCACAACTATTCTCCTGTGTAACAATTTTTTTGTAGAGTCTTGTCATCTCAATGACTTTTTTTTTCTAGCTTAGCTGACCTGACATCCCGCTTCTTAACGATTCCATTCAACTAGAACTTTGGTTTTACATCTATTAGGAGAACCGTATTCTCATAATTATTCTCATGTGCAACTATTTTTCTGGTGGAGTCTTGTCATCTCAGCAACTCTTGTTTTCAGCTCAGTTGACCAAAAATCCTACTTCTCAGTGATTCCTTTTAATTAAAATTATACAAAGGCACCTTAACTGTTTTGATTTAGTCTGAAAAACTTTGATTGTAATTGTAGGGTTAACTTCCTCTTTTCTTGATTTCCCAGCTCAAATATTCTTTTTTTTAATCAATATTTAATTCATTTGAGTCTTATTCTGAGGAGTTTTCTGTAAAATAAACATTATGCAATGCTTTGGGGTTAAATGCATACATCATTACCTGGTTTGGAAACATAAGTCCCTTTTTTTTCCTATTAACTCCTCTTTTTAATGTAAGCTTGTTTATTTACTTGAATTTATATCCTTGATCTGGAATATGTTTCCTATGCTGCATCTCTTACCCACTTCATTCCTGGAAAGCAGTCTCCAACTTTGTTTCTTATGAGGCCTTTGCTTGCTTAACTAAATATGTGATTTGGCGTTGCCTTCTATTATACTTTTGTCTATTCTTTAATTGCCTTTTCATTTTAAGGGTATTTTAGTATTTTTCCAGCACAAAAATCCTTTTTCGAAGAAGAAATCTTTAAAAGACTTGGTTTTGTTCATGAAAACTAAAACTTTCAATGTATGCATCAAAACTATGTTTCAAGCAATTCTTCTAAAGGTTTTATCAATTTTAAAGTGTTTGTTATCTTAGGTTAGGTTTTTACTATAGGTGACCGGAACCAGTTTTCAAAGAGGTTTCAAGAATTTACTTGAAAATCTATATAGAATCAAAGCTGGTTATGTTAGAATTTTCATTTTCCTTCCATGAATAATAACGGGTTGCTACTCATTTTATCACTTTCTGTGAAAGGTAAGATCATCGTTTAGTAATCCAGGTTGTGTGTACTTGATTAGAAAAGACTTTTAAAAACACATAATATAGGCTTTGACTATGGGCTATGAAAGAGATGGACATTTTGAAGCTCAAAAGGTGTTTAACGGTTTAAAGATTTAGGATCACTTTTTCTCCAGCCTCTTTTCTTTTATAAAGTAGTCTCATAAACTTCATTTAAAAAGACTCTCTTTCTCAACGAAAAGTCTTGCTTTAGGATCTTTACTTTTCTTATGCTATTTAGTTGGGGAGAATCATAAAATCATTATTTCTTTTTTCTTTTCTTTTCTTTCACTTTTTTCTCTTCTTTATTTTTGCTTTCTCTTCTTACTTCATTTTCTTCTTCTTCTTTTTTATGATGATGCCACTTATTACTGGGTTCTAACTTTTGTAGATCCATGAAAGTATTTCAGCAGTTTACTTTTTTTACTTACACATTTCTTTCTTTCCCCAGTATAGGATGTGATTCTAGTCAGGATCTACTCTTGATCTTTAGGGTTTTTATTTGTCCCTAGTGTAGGGTGTGATAATAGTTAAGGTTTTTACAAAGAAAATTTATTCAGGCTCAAATGAAAACCACAAGTGATATATTTTTAGAATATGAAGGGATAACAAAGATGACATTTTCTCATTTTAAACATGCATCGTTAAGATCGATACATTTTTTCTTTTTTCAAAAGAATTTGTTGGTGATTATAGTCACTCCTAACCATTTATCCATACAATTTAAAATGTCATTCAAAGATGGGTTTTATCTCATAGTTAGATTGGTTTGTTTGGTTTGGTTACCTCTCAATTAAGAATTGTTTAAATCTTATTTCAAGTATATTATGATCCATTCATCGTAATCATGCACAAAGCTAATTCTTTCTAGATTTTCAAAAAAAAGTATTTCAAATGCTTTGAGATCATGCAATTTTTAAAGAAATGTTATTTACACCAAGAATTTATGGCCAAACTTTACTTTATTAATTTGGAAGAAATTGAGTACATCATACATAAAATTTCTTTATAGAATCAGAATTTACAAGTCTAGCTAGATCTTTTTCATCCATTTTAGATAACATTATAGCTCCTTCTAAGGATGTAAGGACCCTTATAGTTTGGTGCTTATTTAATCTAGTCCTCTCATAATAAGGGCAATATTTTTTTGAGCACCAAATCTCTTTCCTGGAACACTCGAGGTTAAACTTTCTTGTCATATGCCTTAACCATTCTTTTCTGGTAGAGTTGATGATAATAGATCGCAATATCCTCTTTTCACTGATCAAGTTTAGCTCTTCATATCTCACTTTGGCCCACTCAAAATCTATCAATACCCTTAAATGATGGGACTTCCACTTCCAAAGGCATCATTGCCTCTATCCCATATACCAAAGAATATGGGGTAGCTCCTATTAAAGTTTTGACTGTAGTGCGATATCTGTGAAGGGCAAACAATATTATCTCATGACAATCTTTATAGGTGACTATCATCTTCTTGACATTCTTGTTGGAAGCTTCTACAACACCATTCATTTTTGGTTTGTAAGGTGAGGAATTGAAATGTTTGATTTTTTATTTGGCATAAAGCTCTTTTATCATTTTTCCCTTGAAGTTTTAAGCATTATCAGTCACTATCTTTCCTGACAAACCGGATTGGCAGATCAAGTCCCTTTCTATAAACCTCTTCACCACTTTTTATGTTACATTATAGTATGAATTGGCTTCTACCTTTTTCGTAAAGTAGTTGATAGCCACAAGGATAAACCTATACCCATTGTTGGTTTTTGGATTGAAAGGCCCAATCACATCAATTTCCCACATCGCGAACCGCTATGAAGATGTTAGATTAAACAATAAAGCTAGAGGTACATTAATGTTATCACTATACACTTAACAGTTATGACATTTCTTGACATAGTTGATGCAGTCTTCATTCAGAAATGATCAGCTCTTTGTATCTTTCTCACCATCATATGTCCAATAAGGTCCCATCTTCAAGAAGTCATAATGCATTTCTAGCCTTAACCTCATTCAAACACCTCAGTAAGGTCCCATCAAATTATCTTTTATATAAGACCTCCCCGTCTAAGTAGAAATCCATAATCAACCTTCTCAAGGTTTTCCTATCCATTTTGGATGCTCCTACAAGATATTCTTGTATCTGCACAAAGTTGATATTGTAATACCAATGATTTTCATCTACCTCTCCTTCAACTAAGCAATAATAAGATAAGAAATTTATAATTTCAATGTGTACCGACTGTACCCTAGTCTCGAAATCAATTCTAGCCATGGTAGCTAGTGTGGAAAAATGTCAGAAAACTAGTTCCCTTCTCTTTCTAGATGGATAAACTTTATCTCTTCAAACTCTTCAGCCAGTTTAGACAGGTATTCTTGATAGAGTCTTAGTTTTTCTTCATTAGTTTGCTAATATCCTTTCACCTAGCAGATAATCAACATTGAGTCCCTATATACATCTATCTTTCTCATATTTAGCTCTAATATAGCTTCCAAACCGAGGATGCAAGCCTTATACTTTTTTTTTTATATCAACTATAAGAAATTTTTTAGATCAAAATAAAACATAGCTGTAAACTAGCAAGTCAACTGTACAGGCATATACAAACCAGAGAAAAGGAACAGACCCCCTTGAGAAAAGGGAACAGACTCCCTGAAATAAAAACCCTAAGCTAGCTGGTAAACCTAACCAACAAACATGAACCTTCACAAAGGAGAAACTTTGCATCCAAAATCCTTAATTACTGGAGAGGAGCCCAAAATGCCAGCAAGAGGCCAAACATCAACAAAGGCTCTAGTAGACCACTTAGAACAAACAGAGACCAGCCAGAAGCCAGCAACGACAGGCAGTAACCAGACATTAAACAAAAACCCAGCAAAGAACCCAAAAAAAACCTGTAACAAACATCACCAGGGCTCTGATTGGAGCACCAGCAGAGGACAACCCAACCCAGAAGAACATCAAATAGGGACCGGTTAGGAGCAAACCAGCAACAAAAGGCACCCACCAAACATAAAACCTGCATCCAGTAACAGTTGGCTACTGGAAAGGAACCCAAAATTCTATCAAGACAGCAACTTCAGGCACAAACAAGTACAGATTGCCAGCCAAGCTGCAATAGGAAATTCACCCATGCAGAATAGATGCTTTGCAACCAACACATATACCAGCAACAAGATTTAGCCAACCAGAACAACAACTGCATCCAAAACACATAGAACCAGCAACAACAAAACAAAAATTGCCCAGATGATAGGGTATCTACACAAAGGAAAACACAAGACCAGCAAGTCTTCAAAATAAAACAGGTAAGAACCAAGGGATGACCCTTCCAATCAAACAGAAACAAATATCATAAAGTGGATGAGGGAGCAGAGTCATCTGAGCTACGTAGCGATTGGAAATCAATAGCAGGGGCCTTGGACTTCCTATACGATCCCAAACAAGGAATGGCTGCTGCTTTGCTTCGAGTGAGATATTGCCTCGTGGGAGGGGCTACAGCTGCAGTGACCTCAGCTACAGATTCATGTATTGAAGGAGTAGAGCTAGGGAGCTCGGTGGCAGCAGCTTTGGACCTCTTGTGACCAGGAGATTGGGGCCTCAATGCAACAACTATAGCAGCTTCAGTGGATATTGGATCCACTTGAGGAGTAACAAAAGGGCCTACACCGTACGGTTCCTGCTTCTCAACTACAGCTGTCTCTGCAGAGGGGCTAGAACTGGCTGAACAAGATGGAGTCTCATGCGGCCTCTTTTTACTTCTAGACTTGAGGCCTTTGGTGCAAGTGAGAGTTGAGTGACCTAGAGTCTTACACTGCTTGCAAATGCGTGGTAAAGATTCATACACAAGCTACAGAATCGAATTGGTGCCAATGGGCAAAATGACATTGACAAAGGATGGCAAGTTGGAGAGCAGGTCTACTTCAATAAGGACTCGAGCATAGGAGACCCGGGTCATTTGTGTAGTTAGGTCATCACAATGTACAGGCTTCCCAATCATGCTTGCAATTTTAGATAAACAAAAATGGTTCCAGCATTGTAATGGTAGATTAGGTAACCTCACCCATGTTGGCATTGTGGTCATATCAGGAGATTGAAAGTAAAAAAAAAAAGCAGACATTATTTTCAGGATAATAAGCCGACAAAAGACAACATATGAACTTGCACCTAAGACTTCTAACATCTCCAATTCTGATAAGAATGCAAAGATCAACCAACCTGAATCATGCATAGTGAAATGAGCTTTATGCTGCCAAGTTTGATTAATATACGTTACCAGATAAGCATACCCTGGGAATTTCCCAATCACATAGCCAATCAAGCAGTACTTCAACTTAACAACGAGTTCACTAACATCAGTTTCCTGAAGATGACATAAAACAGAGGATGTATATTCTGGAAAGTGGACAAGAGCAGGAGACTAAGAATTTGAAGTACTTGGTGGTGTGTCTGCAGGAGTACCTCTGCTACAACCAGGCTGAGCCTTATCCGTCACTGGTGATGCAAGAGTGGCACCAGCAGGGAAGGGAGTAACATCAAAAGGAGGGGGAGGAATAGAAGTCGGGGTAGGAGTGAGACCCCCTGAACTCGGACAGGAAACGCTTGGGTGAACCCCAACCCGACGTTTGGTATGACGGTCTGTAGCTAAATGGCTTACCTTGGAACTGCTAGAGGAGCCACTATTACGACCACCAGAAGAGTGATGGTTAAGAGATGGAGCAGGGGAACCTGTCTTGTACATGGTTCTGTTCTTGCGTTTGGACGAAACCCTAACGGCGCTGGAGAAATCAGTAAAATCAGCAAATAGAACTTTCATTCTAGGTAGAGTGAAGGTCGAAGAGGAGAAATTAAGCCTTGGTGAACCAACGAACAACTCCTAGACGGAACCCTAGGCGTGTGCAATGCAAATGTATGGCGTTTAGGTTGAAGCCGAAAATTTCCTTGGGCGGAACGAAGAGTTGAGGATTTAGCCTTAGATTTTATCATATTGATTGAAGAGAGAACTCTGAGGAGCAGAGGACAGACAAGAGAAGAAAATTAGTGAACGAAGCGGGAAGAACACTGACGCCTAATAGACCGCTTCTCTCACTACACCAGGAGCTTCTCTCTCTTGACTTACTAAGAACTCTTTCTTTTATACTTAGTTGTATTATTGGTGCACTTAGATTGCAACTTCACTAAAATCGGGTGCTGTTTCTTATTATGAGAGATTATTACTGCATCAACTCCATTCCCACATATATTTATTGCCCCATCAAAATACATTGTCCACCAATCTAACCTATTTTCTTCTTCTTTAACTAATGACACACCTTTTTCAAGAAATTCAAAATCTAATGGCTCGTAATCTTCAATAGCATTGTCAGCTAGATGGTCAGCAATTGCACTCCCTTTCATAGCTTTCTTCATCATACACATTATGTCGTATTTTGCTAATAAAACTTACCATCTTGCAATTCGACTTGCTAGATAGGGTTTCTCGCAGATATATCTAAAGGGCTCCACTTTTAAATTAAAGCGTGTTTGGTATTGTGGTAGCTTTTGTAGTTGCGGTTTGAAAAAAGTAGTTTAATAAAAAGTACTTTTTGTGAGGTTGTTTCAAAAAAAATTAGTGTTTGGTTAAAACTGTGGTTGAAGTTGTGGTTTTAAAAAAAACAGTTTCTTGTGTTTGGTTAAAAAACTGTGGTTGAAATTGTGGTAGAAAAAAAAACAGTTTTGTGTTTGGTAAAACTGTGGTTCCAAAAACACTTTTCAAAAAAATTGATTTTTTTTAATAAGCGCCAATTTTGTAAATGCATTTTACTGTATTGTGAATTTTTTTAATTGAAAAATGTAAAGATTTTATTTAAATTTAATAAAATAAATATAAAAATCTAAGAAGTGATAAGTTGAGAAAAATTTGTTAATGGTAATTAAATATTAAAATAAAAAAATTAATATCTTTCATAAAAACAAAATACAATAAGCATCAAAAAATATTTGACCTGACTTTTTTTTTAATTCATATGTTTTTTGTTGTTTTTTTTTTATCTTAGAGGTTATTTTTTAATCAAATATAAAAGAAAAAAAATAAAGATAAATTACAATAACTTCTTTGGTACATTATAAAACAAAAAACAAATATAAGAATAATTGCTATTTAAAAAAAATAGACAGTTGTAGAATAAAATAAAAATTAAACCCCATATTAATAACAAGGCGACAAAAAATTATAAGTTATAGGGGTAGAATATACCTTACAAAAAAAAACAGATTGGAGCTTTTCTCTTTCCTAAGCTGCTGAGGTTTGGAAATGGATAGACTGTGAGAGTTGAAACATAAAAACCAAGGACAGGAGGTGGGACCGTTGGGAAAGCAAGGGAAAGCAAGGGGAAAGTGTTGGTGATGAGAGAGAGGGCAAAACACATAAAAAACAATTGGTAATTGCTTATTAAAAACTGAAGTCCAATTTTAGTTTTATACTGGGACCCATATAAATAAAAAACATGATTGGTGTTAACTAAACACTATATTGCATATTTTTATTTCAACCGCGACCGCTGCAGCATATCCAAACGGCCACGAAGTTTACAGAAAAGCAATTTAAACTAACAGTGAACTACATGTAGTCCACTTCAGTTGATATAAACGGCATGTCGCTTACGACTTCGCTACCTGGTTTATCCTTGATAACACTCAATTCCCAACACTACCACCTGCTAAAATCCCCGCCTTTCTCCTGCTGTAAAAAATCACAGCTCCTTCTGAAAAACTAATAAAGCACTAGCCTTTCGCCACGCAAAACTCTCTTCCTCACCTCAGTTTCTCCAAAATCACAACGTTATACACAAGTAAGAACGAGAATCACTGTAACTCTTCTGGGTTTTCTATTTAAGACAGATTTTGCTTGTTGTATTTCAACATGTTTGTGTAAAGTTCGAGTCTTGCAGATTTCTACAACATGCTTAGGTTTTATTAGGAGTTTATGCTTTCATGTTTGATGTTTCTCTCATGTGGGCTATTCATTTTCTGGCTAATTCTTCTATGAACAAGCAAAGATATTTAGTGTTGGTAAGGCATGGCTGGAGTATCATCTTGGTTATATGAATTTTTCCCACAGAAAATGATTGTGTGCTTTAAAGTGTAGAAATTGTAGAAAAAATCTTGATGGGATTACTGAAATATCTGTTGTGTTTTGGTATTGAGTTCTTGCACTGTTGATGCATGAAACTTACATTGAGATGTTTATGGTGTCTGCATTATAGTTTAGTTGGCATTAACTTCATGATGATACCTGT